>ENA-USUA01001295-USUA01001295.1-human-gut-metagenome-genome-assembly--contig:-NODE-1295-length-11751-cov-4.579150_pt1 | contig 11751 bp, 6 predicted proteins | sample MGYA00250057_ERZ773390 | MGnify/ENA primary metagenome ERZ773390 (study PRJEB29103, sample SAMN06111941) | human gut metagenome | biome: human gut; feature: ankylosing spondylitis patient; material...
AGCTCCCAATCTCTTGCCCTCGCGGAAGTTTCGTCATATTGCAAGCTCTTATTTTCTCCTTTGATCTTATAAACAATATTCTTGTTGAAATCCGGCGAGTCATAACCAAGCGACGGGTCCTCCAAAGAAGACTGATAGAAAGGCATAAATTGCTCCACCTGTCCTTTACGTTTCTTAGTAAAACCATAACTCGTATTATAGGCGCCTTTTATCTCTGCTGACAGTCCTTTAGTAATAAAGTCCAATTTCTGGTTCAACAGAAGATCCAAATTCATTGTATTATTAATAGCTGTTGAATAGCCTGTCCCGTAACATTTAGGCAAAGCACTGTTACCCAAATTAATTTTATTATCAAAACGTTCTTCGGGGGTAACTATCAGCTTCCCGTCAATTACTCCCGGGCTGCTGAACGGAGTCGTCTGATTAATCAATGTCCAGATTGAATTAGTCGCATCATTAATCATCGGTTCATTCCGGTTACCTACAATACCACCGATACCAATCTTTAACGTGGTAGTCTTAGTAGCATCAAAATCCAGATTGGCCCGATAATTATACCTTTTGTATTTATAATTATTATCATATCCCACTCCTTCGAACTGTTTCAACAGGCCATTCTGATATAAGAAACCTAAAGATATGAAGTAACGTATATCCTTTGTTCCTCCGGAAATATTCAGGTTGTGTTGTGTCTGCACAGATGTCTTATTCAGCAGATATCTTCTCCAGTCGATACTGGGATACATGATGGGATCATCATTCAGTCTGAATCGTTCAACTGCATAATTATCAAATACCAAATCATTCTCGGTAGCATTTGGCTTGTCATTTGTTATAATCTCATTTCTCAAAGTTGCATACGTATAACTGTCTGCCATTTCGAGCATACGAGTAGGCATCTGAATACCAACCGAAGAATTCACCGAGATTTTCGCTTTGCCCTCCTTACCACGGCGTGTAGTTACCAAAATTACGCCATTTGCACCTCGAACACCGAATACAGCAGTGGCAGAAGCGTCTTTCAGTACTGTCACACTTTCTATTTCATTCGGATCCATTTGATAAAACGAACGTTCCACACCGTCCACCAGGATCAGAGGAGAAGAAGCACTTTCTGTCAAAGACCCTACACCGCGAATAAACACTTTGGGATCTTCCTGCCCCGGTTGGCCGCTGGTTTGTACAGATGAGAGTCCCGTGATCTGGCCTGCCAACGTGTTAGCTACACTAGCATTAGGCGAACGCACCAACGCATCATTACTTACGGCAGAGATAGCCCCTGTCAAAGTCTCTTTCTTCTGTGTACCATAGGCCACAACCGTAACTTCCTGAAGTTCATTTGCTGTTTCTTTTAGAATAATTTTTAGTTGTTTACGCCCGTTCAACGGGACCTCTTGAGGTTCATATCCCATGAACGAGATTTGCAGAACAGCTTTTTGAAGATTGCTCACTTTTAAATGAAAAACACCATTCATGTCGGTGATGGCACCGTTAGCAGTACCTTTTTCTTTCACATTCGCACCAATTACTTCCAAATTAGATTCATCCAATACAGTTCCCGTTACTGTATTCTGCGCCCATACTAAGAGCGAACAACACATAAGCATTAACGTACTGATGCACCTTTTGCATCTTTTCAGCCTCGTCAGTTTATTCATAATAACAAATTTAAGAATTAGAAATAGGTTTATTAAAAACACTCGCTGCAAATTAAGTAAATGATACAGTTTTTAAGATACTGATATCATACTAAAAAGGTACAAAATAGTACATAACAAGAAATAATAAGTATTAAAATTAATTGTATTATCCATAGTATCAAGCTATCCCAACAACAAAAAACATCCAATTCATCGTTTCTTATTGACTTTACATACACGAAAAATAAAACTTCAAAGATCAACTCACCAAGTTCTTCCTTCATCGCAAATCTATGCATAAACAATGCATCTTTATTATACTTCATTTTATAGTTCATAAATAAATTAAAATTGAACCATAGATATACTTATTAGACTCATTATTCTCCTTTACTAATCAAATTATTCCCTATCTTTGACTCCCGAAATTCAAACCTAATACAAAAACCCATGAAGAAACAACTGCTATTTTGCTGCTTGGCCACGTTAGGACTAAACGCCATGCAAGCACAAAACTTCAATGAGTGGAAAGATCCGGAAGTGAATTCCGTAAACCGCTCGACAATGCACACTAATTATTTCGCCTATGCATCGGCTGATGAAGCCAAAGCCGGAATCAAAGAAAACTCAAAGAATTTTATGACCCTGAACGGGCTTTGGAAATTCAACTGGGTGAGAAACGCGGATGCACGTCCGACCGATTTCTTCCAGACTAATTTCAATGACAAGGGCTGGGACAATATTAAGGTGCCCGGAGTATGGGAGTTAAACGGATACGGAGACCCGATCTATGTAAACGTAGGATATGCATGGAGAAGCCAGTTCAAGAACAATCCCCCCTTTGTTCCCGTTGAAAACAATCATGTAGGTTCTTACCGGAAAGAAATCACTCTGCCCGCCGACTGGAAAGGGAAAGAGATTTTTGCCCATTTCGGTTCAGTAACTTCTAATATGTACCTTTGGGTAAACGGACGCTATGTGGGATACAGCGAAGACAGTAAATTGGAAGCTGAATTCAACCTGACAAACTATCTGAAACCAGGAAAAAACATCATCGCTTTCCAAGTATTCCGTTGGTGCGACGGCACTTATCTGGAAGATCAGGATTTCTTTCGCTACTCCGGTGTGGGACGCGACTGTTATCTTTATGCCCGCGATAAGAAATATATCCAGGATATTCGTGTAACTCCCGACCTCGACAGCCAATATAAAGACGGGACATTGAATATCTCTGTAGACTTGAAAGGTAGCGGCACAGTGGCCTTAAACCTGACAGATGCACAAGGGAACAGTGTAGCTACTGCCGATCTGAAAGGTTCCGGCAAGCTGAACACTACTTTGAATATTTCCAATCCTGCCAAATGGACTGCCGAAACACCTAATCTTTACACACTGACTGCCACTCTGAAAAACGGCAATAATACCGTAGAAGTGCTTCCTATCAAAGTAGGTTTCCGCAAGATTGAACTAAAGGGCGGACAAATACTTGTAAACGGCCAGCCGGTACTCTTCAAAGGAGCCGACCGCCACGAAATGGACCCTGACGGTGGTTATGTGGTTTCAGTGGAACGTATGCTCCAAGATATCAAAGTAATGAAAGAACTTAATATCAATGCTGTACGTACCTGCCACTATCCGGACGACAACCGTTGGTATGACCTCTGCGACCAATACGGTCTGTACGTAGTAGCCGAGGCAAATGTGGAATCCCACGGTATGGGTTACGGTGACAAGACACTCGCCAAAAACCCAAGTTACGCCAAAGCTCATTTGGAACGCAACGAACGCAATGTTCAACGCGGTTACAATCACCCTTCTATCATCTTCTGGTCACTCGGTAACGAAGCCGGTATGGGACCGAACTTTGAAAAATGTTATACTTGGATTAAAAACGAAGACAAATCACGTGCCGTACAGTATGAACAGGCGAGGACCAGCGAATTTACAGACATTTTCTGTCCGATGTACTACGGCTACGATGCGTGCGTCAAGTATTCCGAAGGCAATATTCAGAAACCGTTGATTCAATGCGAATACGCTCATGCTATGGGTAATTCTCAAGGCGGATTCAAAGAATACTGGGATATCATCCGCAAATATCCGAAATATCAGGGTGGATTTATATGGGACTTCGTAGACCAGTCCTGCCATTGGAAAAATAAAGACGGAGTGGATATCTACGGCTACGGAGGCGACTTCAATAAATATGACGGCTCGGATAATAACTTCTGCGACAACGGTCTGATTAGTCCCGACCGTGTGCCCAATCCGCACGCTTATGAAGTAGGTTATTTCTATCAGAACATTTGGACAACTGTTGCCGATCTTGCTAAAGGCGAAATTAATATTTTCAACGAGAATTTCTTCCGTGACCTTTCCGCATATTATATGGAATGGAAATTACTGGCAAACGGAGAAGTGGTACAGACAGGCATTGTTTCAGACCTGAAAGTAGCGCCTCAGCAGACGGTTAAAGTCCAATTACCTTTTGACACAAAGAATATCTGCCCTTGCAAGGAGCTGCTGCTCAACGTCAGTTACAAGCTTAAAGCTGCCGAAACTCTCCTGCCTGCCGGAACCACCATTGCTTATGACCAACTAAGCATCCGCGATTACAAAGCACCGGAACTGAAACTGGAAAACCAACAAACTTCCAATGTTGCAGTTATCGTTCCTACTATTCAGGATAACGACAGAAATTATCTGATTGTTAACGGCGAGGACTTCACCCTCGAATTTAACAAGCATAACGGTTATCTCTGCCGCTATGACGTAAACGGAATGCAGCTAATGGAAGACGGCAGTCTCCTGACTCCTAACTTCTGGCGTGCACCGACCGACAATGATTACGGAGCAGGATTACAGAACAGATATGCAGCCTGGAAGAACCCGGTACTGAAACTAACTTCTCTGAAACATGCGATTGAAAACGAACAGGCCGTAGTTCGTGCCGAATATGATATGCAGTCAATAGGTGGAAAATTGTTCTTGACTTATACTATCAATAACTTGGGCGCAGTGAAGGTGAACCAGAAAATGGTAGCTGACAAGAGCAAGAAAGTTTCTGAAATGTTCCGTTTCGGTATGCAGTTCCGTATGCCTCTTGCATTTAACGAAATTGAGTATTACGGACGTGGCCCGGTAGAAAATTATTCGGACCGTAATCACGCCGCTATGCTCGGCAAATACCGCCAGACGGTAGAAGAACAATTCTATCCGTACATCCGTCCGCAGGAAACCGGCACAAAAACAGATATCCGCTGGTGGAGACTGTTAAACATCGGTGGTAACGGATTGCAATTCGTCTCAGACGCTCCGTTCTCTGCTTCCGCACTGAATTACACGATCGAATCTCTGGACGACGGCGCCGGCAAAGACCAGCGTCACTCACCGGAAGTAGAAAAAGCCAATTTCACTAATTTCTGTATTGATAAAGCACAAACAGGACTTGCATGTGTCAACAGTTGGGGAGCTATTCCATTGGAGAAATACAGACTTCCTTACCAAGATTATGAGTTAAGTTTTATTATGACTCCCGTCTATCATAAACTAAAGTAAAAAACATAGTTAAAAAACACGGTATCAGAGAACAAGAATACCGAATTTAAAGTACTTTTGCAGCCGGAAACTGATTCTATCAAATCAGTTTCCGGCCTTTTTTCCTTAAACCATCCCTCTATACAAGAGAATAACACACGTGCAACAAAACGCATCAATTTAAAAACAGATAAATAAGAAGTATGAAAAGTAGAATTGTTTTATTTGCATTTTGCTTAGCCCTTCTGTCCAGTTGCGGCAATAAGGGCAATGACACGGGAAAAGTCCCAGAATATGCAGTACAGGAATTACAAAAATCAACTGCAAATCTAACGACAGCTTATCCGGCTACTATTAAAGGTAAACAAGACGTAGAAATTCGTCCGCAGGTTTCCGGTTTCATCACTAAATTATGTGTTGATGAAGGAGCTACCGTGCGCAAAGGACAAGTACTGTTCATTGTCGACCCTACTCAGTACGAAGCAGCCGTACGCACTGCCAAAGCAGCAGTTGCCACAGCCGAAGCGGCAGTGAGCACTCAACAAATGACGTATGACAACAAAAAAGAGCTGAACAAGAAACAAATCATCAGCGACTATGATCTGGCAATGGCAGAAAACTCTCTGGCACAAACCAAGGCACAACTGGCCCAAGCTAAGGCACAACTGACCACTGCTCAGCAGAATTTATCATTTACACAAGTCAAGAGTCCGTCAGACGGTGTAATCAACAATATCCCTTATCGTGTAGGAGCGCTTGTCAGCCCTTCTATCGCTACGCCCATGACTACCGTATCCGAGATCGATGAAGTGTATGTATACTTCTCCATGACAGAAAAAGAATTACTGGCTATGACTAAATCCGGAAGTACCATCAAAGAAGAAATCAGCAAAATACCAACTATCAAGCTGCAGCTGATTGATGGCTCCACATACGCCATGGAAGGTAAAGTAGACGCTATCACAGGCGTTATCGACCAGTCTACCGGTTCGGTAAGTATCCGTGCTATTTTCCCCAACAAGGAACATGTGTTGCGCAGTGGAGGTACTGCCAACGTTCTGATTCCTTACAACATGGAAAACGTTATCAGCATCCCGCAATCGGCAACAGTGGAAATCCAGGACAAGAAATTCGTTTATGTGTTACAACCGGACAACACGTTAAAATATACGGAAATCGGCATTTTCAACTTAGATAACGGAAAAGAATATCTGGTCACTTCCGGATTGAATGCAGGAGATAAAATCGTAATCGAAGGTGTACAAAACCTGAAAGACGGTCAGAAGATTCAACCGATCACCCCCGCACAAAAAGAAGCGAACTACCAACAACATTTGAAAGACCAACATGACGGTAACCTAGCCACAGCTTTCAATTAATAATCAGATAATCGTATGAAATTAGATAGATTTATTAACCGTCCGGTACTATCAACCGTTATTTCTATCCTGATAGTCATCTTGGGAGCTATCGGATTGGCAACACTGCCTATCACGCAGTATCCGGACATCGCACCTCCTACCGTATCGGTAAGAGCCACATATACGGGTGCGAGTGCATCGACCGTATTGAACTCCGTAATCGCTCCGTTGGAAGAACAGATCAATGGTGTAGAAAACATGATGTATATGACCTCCAACGCCTCTAACACTGGTGCCGGAGATATTTCCATTTACTTCAAACAGGGAACAGACCCGGATATGGCTGCCGTCAATGTGCAGAATCGTGTTTCCATGGCACAAGGACTACTGCCTGCCGAAGTAACCAAAGTCGGCGTGACAACACAGAAACGTCAGACTTCTATGCTGGTGGTATTTTCCCTTTATGACGAAAGCGATACATACACAGAAGCATTTATCGAGAACTACGCAAAAATCAACTTGATTCCGCAAGTTCAACGCGTACCGGGTGTAGGTGACGCCTCTGTAATGGGACAGGACTACTCCATGCGTATCTGGTTGCGTCCGGACGTAATGGCGCAATACAAGTTGGTTCCGGGTGATGTGTCCGCAGCGCTGGCAGAACAGAACGTGGAAGCTGCTCCGGGACAATTCGGTGAACGCAGTAACCAAACTTTCCAATATACTATCCGTTACAAAGGTCGTCTGCAACAGCCGGAAGAGTTCGAGAATATCGTCATCAAGTCTTTGCCCGACGGTGAAGTGCTTCGTTTGAACGACATTGCCGAAATCCAGTTAGACCGCTTGGGATACAACTTTACCAACCGTGTAAACGGCCATAAAGCAGTAACCTGTATTGTTTATCAGATGGCAGGGACAAACGCGACACAAACCATCAGTGACATTCAAGCATTACTGGATGAAGCCTCCCAATCACTGCCGGCCGGTTTGAAGATAAACGTTTCCATGAATGCCAACGACTTCTTGTTCGCTTCAATTCATGAGGTATTGAAAACATTGATTGAGGCATTCATCCTGGTATTTATTGTAGTATATATCTTCTTGCAGGATTTACGTTCTACATTGATTCCTACTATTGCCATTCCGGTAGCTCTTATCGGTACATTCTTCATACTGTCTTTAGTGGGATTCAGTTTGAACTTGCTAACGTTATGTGCGCTTGTGCTCGCCATTGCGATTGTGGTCGATGACGCCATTGTGGTTGTCGAGGGTGTACACGCCAAGTTGGACCAGGGCTACACTTCCGCCCGTCTGGCTTCTATCGACGCGATGAACGAGTTAGGTGGCGCTATCGTATCCATTACACTAGTCATGATGGCCGTGTTTGTTCCGGTAAGCTTCATGGGTGGAACGGCAGGAACATTTTACCGCCAGTTTGGTATGACAATGGCTATTGCCATTGGTCTGTCCGCCTTGAATGCTTTGACATTAAGCCCCGCCTTGTGTGCTGTTCTTCTGAAACCGCATAAACAGGAAGGTTCCGAAGATATTCCTCCATTGAAGGAGCGTATGAAGACAGCCTATAAAACGGCTCATACAACAATGATCAACAGATACACCGAAGCTATCGGAAAGATGCTGCATCCGGGAATCACACTCACATTCACACTTGTTGCCATACTTGGTATGATCTTCGGCCTTTTCAACATCAATCCGATAATTACTGCCATCTTCATACTTCTTAGTATTTTGGCATTAATCGTAATGAGTACGAATAAATTCAAGAACAGATTCAACGATACCTATGAATCTATTTTGAAACGGTACAAGAAACGCGTATTGTTCTTCATTCAAAAGAAGTGGTTGTCTATGGGACTGGTCGTTGCTTCCATTGTCTTACTTATGTTCTTCATGAACACCACTCCGACAGGTATGGTACCTAATGAAGACACCGGTACATTGATGGGAGCTGTAACCTTGCCGCCGGGTACATCACAAGACCACTCGGAAGAAATCTTGGCACGTGTAGACAGTCTGATTGCCTCTGATCCTGCCGTAGCTTCACGCACATTGATTTCCGGTTTCAGTTTCATCGGTGGACAAGGCCCATCCTACGGTTCTTTCATCATCAAGTTGAAAGACTGGGACGACCGTTCAATGATACAGAACTCTGACGTTGTCGTAGGTTCCTTATATATGCGTGCACAAAAAATCATCAAAGAAGCACAGGTATTGTTCTTCGCTCCACCGATGATTCCGGGTTACTCGGCATCTACGGATATTGAAGTGAACATGCAGGATAAGACGGGTGGAGACCTGAACAAGTTCTTCGATGTGGTCAACGATTATACCGCTGCGCTGGAAGCCCGTCCTGAAATCAATTCGGCGAAGACAACATTCAACCCGAATTTCCCGCAATACATGATTGATATTGACGCGGCGGCTTGTAAGAAAGCAGGCATCAGCCCGAGTGACATCCTTACTACCATGCAAGGATATTATGGTGGTCTGTATGCATCCAACTTCAACCGTTTCGGTAAGATGTATCGTGTAATGATTCAGTCAGACCCGCTATCACGTAAGAACCTGGAATCCTTGAAAAATATCAAGGTTCGCAACAGTGCCGGCGAAATGGCTCCTATCTCACAATTCATCACTGTTGATAAAGTATATGGTCCGGATATCATCAGCCGTTTCAACCTTTACACTTCCATGAAAGTGATGGTGGCTCCTGCCAGCGGTTATACATCCGGTCAGGCATTGACTGCGTTGGCAGAAGTAGCCGGTCAAAATCTTCCGGCCGGTTATACTTACGAATTGGGTGGTATGGCACGTGAAGAGGCACAGAGCAGTGGAAGTGCTACCGGATTGATTTTCATCCTCTGCTTCGTATTCGTTTACCTGTTGCTGAGTGCACAGTACGAAAGTTATATACTTCCGTTGGCCGTGTTGCTGTCCGTTCCGTTCGGTTTGTTAGGCAGCTTCCTGTTTGTCAACGGAGTGAGTGCTATCGGTAATATCTCGATGTTAAAGATGATTCTCGGTACGATGTCCAACAATATCTATATGCAGATTGCGTTAATCATGTTGATGGGTCTGTTGGCGAAAAATGCAATTCTGATTGTAGAGTTCGCCCTCGATCGTCGTAAGATGGGCATGAGTATCACGTGGGCAGCCGTATTAGGTGCCGGTGCCCGTCTCCGTCCTATCTTAATGACATCATTGGCGATGGTAGTCGGATTACTTCCGTTAATGTTCGCCTTCGGAGTAGGTGCTCACGGTAACCGTACACTAGGTACTGCCTCTATCGGTGGTATGTTAATCGGTATGATTTGCCAGATTTTCATTGTTCCTGTACTGTTCGTAATCTTCCAGTACTTACAAGAGAAGGTGAAACCGATGGAATGGGAGGATATTGACAACACGGATGCCGTAACTGAGATTGAACAATACGCTAAATAATGAAATTCGATATGAAGAAACAGATTCTATATATGGTGTGTGCAACTGCTCTCCTGAGTAGCTGCCACATCTATAAGTCGTATGACAGACCCGAAGACATTACTACTTCCGGGCTATATCGTGACCCGATTGCGGAGAATGATACACTGGTTTCGGATACAACCAACTTCGGCAATCTGCCGTGGAGAGAAGTCTTCACCGACCCGCAGTTACAGTCTCTCATCGAAGCGGGACTGAAACAAAACACTGACCTCTTGACCGCTGCCCAAAATGTAAAAGCAGCAGAAGCATCTCTGCTGTCGGCACGCCTGGCTTATGCTCCGTCCTTGGGACTGTCTCCGCAAGGAACAATCAGCAGCTTTGACAAGAATGCAGCTACCAAAACCTATTCATTGCCCGTCACTGCCAGCTGGCAAGTCGACTTGTTCGGGCAGTTGCTGAACTCCAAACGGAATGCTCAGGTCACTTTAAAGCAGACGAAAGCTTACCGTCAGGCTGTACAAACGCAAGTTATCTCCAACATTGCCAATATGTATTATACACTAATGATGTTGGACCGTCAGTTGGAAATAACCAAGTCTACAGCCGAAATCCTGAAAAAGAATGCCGAAACAATGGAAGCGATGAAAGACGCTGCCATGTACAATATCAATTCAACCGGTGTAGAACAAAGCAAGGCTGCTTATGCCCAAGTGCTTGCCAGCATTCCGGACATCGAGCAGAGTATCCGTGAAACGGAAAATGCCCTGTCTACATTTTTGGGTGAAGCTCCGCACGCTATCAAACGCGGTACACTGGAAGCACAAGTACTTCCGACAGAACTTTCTGCCGGTGTACCTATCCAGTTATTATCCAACCGTCCGGACGTAAAAGCTGCAGAAATGGCTTTGGCCAGTTGCTACTATAATACAAACTCCGCACGTGCCGCTTTCTATCCGCAGATTACTCTTAGCGGTTCTGCCGGGTGGACAAACAGTGCCGGAAGTGCGATTATCAATCCGGGCAAGTTACTGGCTTCTGCAGTCGGTTCTCTGACACAACCTCTATTCTATCGGGGACAAAACATCGCTCGTCTGAAAGCTGCAAAAGCACAAGAAGAATCAGCGAAACTATCCTTCCAGCAGGCACTATTGAATGCTGGAAGTGAGGTCAGCAATGCGCTAAGTTTATACCAAAAAACCAGCGAAAAGGTAGAATCTCGCCGGTTACAAGTAGAATCTGCTAAAAAAGCTTCGGAAGATACAAAAGAATTGTTTAACTTAGGGACTTCAACTTATCTGGAAGTACTGTCGGCACAGCAATCTTATCTGAGCGCGCAAATCTCACAGGTTTCCGATTGCTTCGATCAGATGCAGGCCGTAGTCAGCCTTTACCAGGCTCTAGGTGGTGGAAGAGAAGAATAACTTTAAACATATACTATTATGATTAGTCCGTTAGCTTACGTAGACCCCGAAGCAAAACTTGGCAAGAATGTAACTGTCCTGCCGTTTGCCTACATTGAAAAGAATGTGGAAATCGGAGATGACTGCGTCATCATGTCTTATGCCAGTATCCTGCAAGGTACTAAAATGGGAAAAGGAAACAAGATACATCAGAATGCTGTCCTGGGAGCGGAACCGCAAGATTTCCACTACACGGGAGAAGAAAGTAGCCTGATTATCGGTGACAACAACGATATCCGCGAAAATGTGGTAATCAGCCGTGCTAACTTTGGCGGCAATGCTACCAAGATCGGTAACGGAAATTACCTA
>ENA-USUA01001302-USUA01001302.1-human-gut-metagenome-genome-assembly--contig:-NODE-1302-length-11684-cov-3.314896_pt1 | contig 11684 bp, 8 predicted proteins | sample MGYA00250057_ERZ773390 | MGnify/ENA primary metagenome ERZ773390 (study PRJEB29103, sample SAMN06111941) | human gut metagenome | biome: human gut; feature: ankylosing spondylitis patient; material...
GAAATTCCATATGCATTCACAACATTTTTTCCTGTGTCGTTCCATACGGATGAAGAAATCATCCCTACCACTTCGCCATCCATGTTAAACAACATGCCTGTTCCTTGTTCCTCTGCCGGAATGTCTGTCGCGATCACTGCGCATTCTCCGTCGAAAAATGTCGCCTTATAATTCGATGCGCTGACAACGCCGTAAGACATTCCGTCTGCATATCCAAATATATTTCCGAGAGCGATCACTGCATCTCCCTGCGCCACTTTCTTTGAATTACCTAAAACGGCTACTTTGATCAATCCGCTGTCATCCTCATCTACGACATGTTTCCCGATGCCGAACACTGCTATCTTTCTGTTATTATCGACCTTTTTCAGCGCTGCATCGAAGCTTTTTCCATCGGAAATTGTCACTCTCCATGCAGAAGCGCCTGTGCAGATCGAACTGTCGGCGATAATCAAAAATTCCCGACCGTTATCTCCGGCGATAACACCTGTAACACTCTGCAAAATTCCTGTCATCTCTCCGTCCCAGTCTGCCTTTTCAGATACAGAAGATACAGAAACAATACTTTTTCTCGCCTCTTTTACACGTTCATTCAACCCGGCGGTCATCTCTTCATAACTTTCCGCATCGAGCGCAGGATCTTCTTTTCCCTCTTGATTTTTCTCAGAATCTTCCGCTGCCTGTTCATCTTCGGGGATCATCACAGTCTTTGCATTTCCCGCAAACCATTGCTGCATCCACGGTTTAAGCGCAAAAAAACCTAAGCAGGCAAACATCCCCAATATCAGACCATAGATCGCAATTCGGATAAATTGTTTTATAAGCGTTTCCCTGCTGCCCTGTTTCCCTTTTATCTTTTCTTGTAAAAAAGAATATTTCTTCTCTTCCGCCTCTTCTTCGGGCGATTTTTTTTGTTCTTTATCACTCGGCATGGACTTATTTTCCTCCAAATTCTAGTATACCTGATTCAATCCTCTATGAAAAGGTTTTTCTTACTTCCTGAAAGTCCTTTTCTTTATACGGATAATAGAGTAGAATGAGGATACAAACATTACAGACAGGTGAAGATTTATGAATAACAAAACATTAATAAAACTTGAATTTGATAAAATTATTTCCATGTTGGAAAATGAGGCAAGTTCTTTCCGCGGAAAACAACTTTGCCGACGGCTGAAACCGGTAACGGATCTTACGAAGATCGATTTGCTTCAGGAACAGACCGCCGCCGCTTTTACAAGGATCATTAAAAAGGGGCGGATTTCTTTCGGCGACGCAGCTCCTGTGGAAGAATCTCTCAAACGACTTGAGATCGGAGGCGCTCTAAATACAGCGGAACTTCTCCGCATCTGCCGTCTTCTTTCAAACACTGCGCGGGCCAAGTCATACGGACGGCATGACACGCAGGAAGATCTTGCCGACTGTCTTGATATTTATTTTGACGGACTTGAGCCGCTCACACCTCTTTCAAATGAAATTGAAAGATGCATCATTTCCGAAGATGAAATCAGTGATGACGCAAGCAGTGCGCTAAAGCATATCCGAAGGAGCATAAATAATCTCAACGACCGTGTTCACACAACACTTTCAGGTCTTGTAAACGGTTCTTTAAGAACGTACCTGCAGGATGCTCTGATCACAATGCGCGGCGACCGCTATTGTATCCCTGTCAAAGCCGAATACCGCAGTCAGGTACAAGGGCTGATCCATGACCAGTCCGCATCCGGTTCTACATTATTTATTGAACCTATGGCTATTGTAAAACTGAACAATGACTTAAAAGAATTATATGTACAAGAACAGGATGAGATCCGAAAGATTCTTGCTTCTTTAAGCGAAGAGGCCGCACAATATATCGAAGAGATCCGAACAGACTACCGATCTCTCACCGATCTGGATTTCATTTTTGCAAGAGGCGCTCTTGCTCTTACTATGCGCGCAAGTCGTCCGATTCTAAATGAAGAAGGACGTATCCGTATCCGGGAAGGACGCCACCCTCTTCTCGACCAGAAGAAAGTTGTCCCGATCACCGTATCTCTCGGCGATGAATTTTCTCTTCTCATCATCACCGGACCTAATACAGGCGGAAAGACCGTCTCTTTAAAAACGGTCGGACTTCTCACCCTCATGGGGCAGGCCGGACTTCATATTCCGGCAGGCGACCGTTCGGAAATCGCCGTATTCCGACAGGTTTACGCCGATATCGGAGATGAGCAGAGCATAGAACAAAGTCTGAGTACATTTTCTTCACATATGACAAATATTGTTTCCTTTTTGAAAAAGGTCGACGATCGTTCTCTCGTTCTTTTCGACGAATTAGGCGCAGGAACCGACCCGACAGAAGGAGCGGCCCTTGCCATTGCTATTTTATCGCATCTCCATAAGCGAAACATACGCACTATGGCAACAACCCATTACAGCGAGCTGAAAATCTATGCCCTTTCTACCCCGGGCGTTGAAAATGCCTGCTGTGAATTCGATGTGGAAAGTCTCCGGCCGACTTACCGGCTTCTCATCGGTATTCCGGGTAAAAGTAATGCTTTTGCGATTTCCGGAAAGCTCGGACTTCCCGGCTATATTATCGACGATGCAAAAAAACGTCTGAGTGAACAAGACGTCTCTTTTGAAGATCTCCTAAGCGATCTTGAGGCAAGCAGACGCACGATCGAAAAAGAACAGGCTGAAATTGCCTCTTATAAAAAAGAGGCCGAAACTTTAAAACGGCAGGCTGTGCAAAAACAGGAAAAGCTCGAAGAACAACGTGACCGCATCATCCGTGAAGCAAATGAAAAAGCAAATGCAATACTAAGAGAAGCGAAAGAAGTTGCCGACGAGACGATCCGCAATTTTCACAAATTCGGAAAGGAGAATATCTCCGCCGCTGAAATGGAAAAAGAACGGGAGCGTCTGCGCAAAAAGATCAAAGATACTTCCGCTTCTGCTTCACTGAAAACAAACAAACCGAAAAAGACTTACAAACCGTCTGATTTCAAACTCGGAGAATCTGTAAAAGTATTAAGTATGAATCTGACCGGCACCATCGGCTCTCTCCCCGATGCAAGAGGCAACGTCACAGTTCAGATGGGAATCCTTCGGTCACAAGTCAATATTTCCGATTTGGAAATTATCGAAGAAGTATCGCCTTACGCACCGAAGCGGATGAACCGTACGGCAAAAAGCAAGATCAAGATGAGCAAGTCACTTTCTGTAAGTCCTGAGATCAATCTGCTCGGAAAAACAGTAGACGAAGCGGTCGCCGAACTGGATAAATATTTAGATGACGCCCTGCTCTCGCATCTAAACAGCGTACGCGTAGTTCACGGAAAAGGAACCGGAGCTTTAAGAAAAGGAATCCACGAATATCTCAGAAGACAAAAACATGTAAAATCATACCGCCTTGCCGAGTTCGGAGAAGGCGATGCCGGAGTCACAATCGTTGAGCTCGGATAACGGGTTCACCCATAAAACGGAGGAAAAATATGATCGGAAAACAAAGAATACTAATCGTTGACGATGATGAAAATATCGCAGAACTTATCTCTCTCTATCTTACAAAAGAGTGTTTTGACACAAAAATAGTATTTAACGGAGAAGACGCCTTGAGCACATTTGAAACATACGAACCGAATCTGATTCTTCTTGACCTTATGCTTCCGGGCATCGACGGCTATCAAGTATGCCGGGAGATCAGGGCAAAATCAGGCGTGCCGATTATTATGCTTTCGGCGAAAGGGGAAATATTCGACAAAGTACTCGGTCTGGAACTCGGTGCGGACGATTATATCTTAAAGCCTTTTGATTCAAAAGAAATGATTGCGCGTGTGCGCGCCGTTCTTCGCCGTTATCATCCGATAAAAAACGAACCGTCCCAGGCGGAAAAGCCAAAGTGTGTCGAGTATGAAGGACTGACCATCAACCTGACAAATTATTCTGTTCTCTGTGACGGAAACACTGTTGAAATGCCGCCAAAAGAACTGGAGCTTTTATACTGTCTCGCCTCATCTCCGAATCAGGTATTTACAAGGGAGCAGCTCCTTGACCGTATATGGGGTTATGAATATCTCGGTGACACCCGCACTGTCGACGTCCATATCAAACGTCTCCGGGAAAAACTTAAAGATCATCCTCATTGGAAATTAGGAACCGTATGGGGCATCGGCTATAAATTTGAGACAAAATAACAGATAAACAGGAGACTACCGCGTATGAGAAGCACTCTGCACATTAAATTTATTGCACTTTATATCATATTTGGATTTTTATGTCTATTCTCAACTGCAACGCTTACAGAGCAGCTTGTGACAGATAAGCTTACCGAAGACACTTCTCATACGCTTTACAGAGAAGCTACTTTTGTTGCCAATGATTATCTCCCATCTTACTTCTCCGGCGATTCTTCCATTTATAACGTCCAGTCACAGTTGTCTGCAATGAGACTGTACTTCAACGCTTCTATCTGGTTCGTAGACAGTACCGGAAGAACACTTACCTCTTCCAGTTTAGAAGACACTGTATGTCCTGATAGGATCAAAGACTTCAACCCTGCCGAAATCGGCGGAAACCGCTATATTACAGGTACATATCACGGATATTTTGACGAAGATATGATCACCGTTATGGCGCCTGTGACACAAGGTTTTTCTACAAAGGGATACCTTCTGATCCACAGTCCCGTCTCTGCCATCGAAGAGAGATGCGCTCCGATCATGACTCAGGTATACATCTCCACAGCAGTCATTTTCGCACTTTCTCTTATCTTTCTCCTCGGCGTGCAGTTTTTCATCCATCGTCCGCTCAGGCAGATTTCCGAAGCGGCAAAACAATACGCTATCGGAAATCTTGACTATGAGATTCCGGTACACACTCATGATGAACTCGGATATCTCTCTGCTTCACTGAATTACATGGCAGTCAGACTGAAAGATATGGATGACTATCAAAAAAAAATTGTCGCAAATGTCTCTCATGATTTTCGTTCTCCTCTCACGTCCATAAAAGGATATGTTGAGGCAATGGCCGACGGAACGATCCCGCCTGAATTGTACGGAAAATATTTAAATATTATTTTGTTTGAAACAGAGCGTCTCACCGACCTCACGCGAGATCTGCTGACATTAAATGAATTCGATACAAAAGAACTTCTTCTTAACAAGTCAGATTTTGACATACAGGAAGTTCTGAAAAGTACCGCCGCATCTTTTGAATCTGCCTGTACCCAAAAACATATTTCCATCGAACTGCTTCTCATGCCTGATGCTGTTTTTGTTTTGGCAGACAAACGTAAGATCCAGCAAGTCCTCTATAACTTGATCGATAATGCAATTAAATTCAGCGAAAACGATTCTTTGATTACTGTAGAGGTTAGTGAAAAGAACGAAAAAGTATTTATTTCCGTAAAAGATCACGGAATCGGAATCCCGCGGCAAGAGCAGACTAAAATATGGGAGCGTTTTTACAAATCAGACCTTTCCCGCGGCAAAGATAAAAAAGGGACAGGCCTTGGCCTGTCCATCGTAAAAGAAATTATTCAAGCTCATGACGAGCATATTAATGTAGTAAGTACCGAAGGAGTCGGCACTGAATTTATCTTTTCACTCAGTCGGAGCGGGTAACTCTTTACCCGCTAATGGAAAACAGAGTTTCCTCGCTTACGCCTGACGAAAACTATTTGTAAAGCATCCGCTTACGCCTGACGAAGACTATTCGTAAAGCATCCCCTTCACGTCCGGGTCGTCCATATTTTCTTTATCCACCCAAACATATCCTGTATCGACGGTTGCCTCATTTCCGATCTCAAGCGCAGCCCGCGCCGCCGCCACAACTGTCGCATATCCCATGCCGAACGGATTTTGCACAATAAGACCATCTATCGTTCCGTTTTTCAATGCCGCGATCTGTTCCTTTCCGGCATCAAATCCCATCAACACGATATCTTCTTCATTTTCTGCTGTCTCAAAAACATCCATTGCCAGTAAAACCGCATCGGCATTTACCGCAAAACAGCCCTTCAGGTTCGGGTATTTTTCCATATAACGGGCAACCACATCCGCATCTGTCATCCCGTCCGCGACAGCGCGAATATCTTCCAGTTTCGTGCGCACCTCTTCCGACATCGCTTCTTCCCCTTCATCTGCCGGAGTCTGACCGGACGATTCCACCGTCCACTCGGCAAGCTGCTCTTTCGTCACCCCGAGTTCGTCCGCTGCAGCCTGCATCTTAAGATCGTCAAACTGATCCATATAGATCGTCTCTACAACCTTCACATTCGGATAATTTGCCGTAATTTCTTCTGTCACTGCCTTTGTTCGCTCTTTTGCCGTTCCCGAAACAGAATCCTGTGCGATCAACAGAATCTCTCCTTTTTCTTCGATCGCCTCGCTCATTTTCCGAGCCCCTTCTTTTGCCGCCGCCACATTATCCGTCATGCAGGTGCACTGAATTCCCTGATAATTGTTCCTCGAATCAAATGCCACGACTGCAATTCCGTTTTCTGCCGCAAGATCGAACTGAACAGCCGACGCATCTTCCGCTACGCTTGCAACAGCGATCACATCCGGATATCGCGCCAGCTCCTCGTCAAGGATATTCACCTGTTCGTCAATATTCTCACTGTCTGCCGGAGCGTTATAAAGAACTTTTATCTTGTCCTCCCCTTTATATCCCAGATGCTTATTAATGTCTTCCGCCGCCTGCTCAACTCCGGCCTGCACTTCGCTCCAGTAAGCCGTTCCCTCTCTCTTTCCGATGACTGATATATACGTCCCCGGCTTCAGGTCAAGATTACTGATATCTGCATATACTTCAGGGGAAATCCGGTCAAGATTCGGCTGCCACGCAAGCTCTTCCTTTTCCTTTCCCGTAAATGTATCTTCCTTTTCAGACGGACTGCATGCGCAGACTCCCATTGCCACACACAATGCAAATGCCGCCGCTGCTGTAATTTTTCTCTTCATTATAATTTATCCCTCCGCTTTTATCCTTTTATAATACACCATATCATACAAAATAAATGTGAATTTTTACTAAACTTTTATTTCTTGAAGAAATCCCCTTATTATGGTACAATTTTACAATATATTGCACATTTTGCGAAAGGAATGAGTGACAAACATGACAACAGAACACATTTGTATTATGATCGCCATTATTGTTTATCTTGGCGCCATGCTCTATGTCGGCTACCGTTGTTCCAAGAACAACCATGATACGACCGATTTTTATCTTGGAGGGCGTAAGCTCGGACCTCTTGTGACGGCAATGAGCGCCGAAGCCTCCGATATGAGCAGCTGGCTTCTGATGGGGCTTCCCGGTCTGGCCTATCTGACAGGTATTGCCGACGCCGGATGGACTGCCATCGGACTCGCCATCGGAACGTACATAAACTGGAGGATCGTAGCAAAACGGATCCGCCGCTACACTCTCGTAGCCGGCAATTCGATCACGCTTCCTTCTTTTTTCAGTAACCGATACAGAGATCAGCGTAAGATCCTTCAATCTATCGGAGCGATTTTTATCGTTATATTTTTCATACCGTACACAGCCTCCGGATTCGCCGCATGCGGAAAACTGTTTTCCAGCCTGTTCGGGGTTAATTATGTTGCCGCTATGATCATAAGTGCGATCGTCATCGTAGGGTATACGGCGCTTGGCGGATTTCTTGCCGCCTCAACAACAGACTTCATTCAGAGTATTATCATGTCTGTTGCCCTGATCATCGTCTTTATATTCGGCATCAATATTGCCGGAGGTATCCCTGCCGTAGTTGAGAACGCACAGTCGCTTCCGGGATATTTGACGATGATGACTACATACGATCCTGTTGCAGGTGTCGAACAGCCTTATCCGATCATCAATATTATTTCCATGATCGCATGGGGGCTCGGTTACTTCGGTATGCCTCATATCCTGCTTCGCTTCATGGCTATCGAGGACGAAGAAAAACTCACGCTCTCCAGACGCGTTGCGACAATCTGGGTTGTCATTTCCCTTGCAGTTGCGGTTTTGATCGGTGTGATCGGTCTGGCAATGAGCGATGTAGGCGCTTTAAAAACTCTGACAGGTTCCGATTCTGAAACGATCATTGTGCAGATCGCCGACTTGTTAAGTAAACACGGTATTCTTCCTGCCTTACTTGCGGGAACGATCCTTGCCGGCATTCTTGCCTCTACAATGTCCACGGCAGACTCACAGCTTTTGGCTGCATCCTCCGCCGTATCTTCCGACCTTTTCGGCGACAGAGTTGCCAAAACGGGAGACAAGAAAAAAGCAATGAACGCAGCTCGCTTCACCTTGCTTGCCATCGCGGTAATCGCCGCTTTTATTGCCCGTGATCCGAACAGTTCGGTATTCGGCATCGTTTCCTTTGCATGGGCAGGTTTTGGCGCCGTATTCGGTCCTGTCGTATTATTTGCCCTCTTCTGGAGACGCTCAAACTGGCAGGGCGCACTTGCCGGAATGATTTCAGGCGGAGCTATGGTATTCATCTGGAAATACCTCGTACGTCCTCTCGGCGGTGTATGGAACATTTATGAGCTGCTCCCGGCTTTCAGCGTATCATGCCTTATGATCGTCATTGTAAGCCTGCTCACAAAAGCACCTTCAAAAGAGATCACAGAAGAATTCGACCGGGTTTAGGTTCTTAATTTAGAACATACAAATCACTTGTATATTCAAACTCATTGTATTAAAATAGTGATAATAAAGAGAACTACCTTTCTTTGTTTCTCTTTTTAAATTCAAAAAAGGAGGATACATACTATGGCACACGTTATTAGTGATGAATGCGTAAGCTGTGGTTCTTGCGAAGCTGAATGTCCTGTAGGCGCTATCTCTGAAGGCGATGGCAAATACGAGATCGACGCTGATGCTTGTGTAGACTGCGGAGCTTGTGAAGCTGCGTGTCCGACAGGCGCTATCTCAGCTGAGTAATATAAATCGCAAAGTGATCACAAAAGAGAAGCACCGCTCCTATGTGGAGCGGTGTTTTTTTGTAGGAACTTGACGAACGATTTTTTCGTTCTGAAGTCATGGTCTATGCTATAATAACCTCAAAAGCAAAATGAGGAGGTTCACATATTAATGGGTGAAGTCAGATTTATGATTTCCGAAGCCGCAAAACAGGTCAATGTCGAATCACATGTATTAAGATATTGGGAAGAAGAACTCGACCTGACGATCGGGCGAACGGAAATGGGACATCGATACTACACCAAAGATGACATTCAGCTCTTCTGCTGTATCAAAAAACTCAAAAACGAAGGAATGCTCTTAAAAGACTTAAAACCACTCATTCCCGAATTAAAAGAAAAAAAATCTAAGTTAAAAACTCCCGAAAAAGAAAAAACTCAACTTCAGACAGTCACTTCAGAAACAGGAGATATTCTTCTTCCTCTTAATACGATCGATCAAATGCGTGCTCTCGTAGGCGATGTTTTCCGCGAAGCGCTGAATGAAAACAACTCCATATTAAAAAATGACATCAGCAGTACGATCACCACTGACGTCATTCATGAAATGGATTTTATACTTGAGGCAAAAGAACGCCGTCAGGAAGAACATTTCCGCAAACTGGACATGCTCATCCGCAGACAGCAGACCGCGCGAAAAGAATCCTCTAAATCAGGCGCGATCATGAAATTAAAAAGCATATTTACATAATCACTGCTGCTGACGCAGTTCATTTCCGAAACGGGTATACTGCGGCATCCACGCAAGACGGACGGTTCCGATGGGACCGTTCCTCTGTTTTGCGATAATGATCTCCGCAATATTCTTATCCTCCGTATCCGGATTATAATAATCATCACGGTAAATAAACATACATACGTCGGCATCCTGCTCGATTGCTCCCGATTCACGAAGGTCGGAAAGCATCGGTCTTTTATCCGTTCTCTGCTCAACCGCACGGCTCAACTGAGACAATGCGATCACCGGTACGTTCAATTCTCTGGCAAGTCCTTTCAACGATCGTGAAATCTCCGAAATTTCCTGCTGGCGGCTTTCATTTTTACGTCCGCCGCTTCCGCTCATCAACTGCAAATAGTCGATGATGATCAGATCAAGTCCCTGCTCCAATTTGTATTTACGACATTTTGAGCGCATCTCCGAAATACTGATACCCGACGTATCGTCTATGATCATACGAGAGCTTCCGATCGTGCCTGCTCCCTCGATCAGTTTCTCCCAATCCGTATCTGTCAGGTTTCCGTTTCTCAGCACCTGTGCGTCAACATGCGATTCCAGTGAAAACAGACGGTTTACAAGCTGTTCCTTTGACATCTCAAGACTGAAGATCGCTACCGCAAGATTTTGCCGAAACGCTACATGCTGCGCAATATTGAGCACGAACGCCGTTTTTCCCATAGACGGACGCGCCGCTATAAGAACAAGGTCTGATCTTTGCAGACCGGACAGTTTGTAATCAAGGTCGATGAACCCTGTCGGTATTCCGGTGACGTTTCCTTTCGTCTTAGACGCCTTTTCGATCACATCCAGCGCGTTTAATACGACCTGCTTTATCGGAACGTATTCCTGGGAATTCCCGTTTTCCGCAAGTTCAAACACTCGCTTCTCTGTTCGTTCAAGCAGTTCATCAAGAGGCTCGTTTTCAAGATAACACGCATTCGCCGTCTCTTCGTTAAGTTTGATCAAACTGCGTAAAACCGATTTTTCTTTTACGATTTCCGCATAATATTTTACGTTGGCAGATGTCTGAGTTCCTACGAGAAGATCTCTTGCAAATTCCATACTGCTTACTTCCGGAGGCACGTCTTTTGTTTTTAAATATTCCTGAAGCGTGATCAAATCTACCGGACGCCACGATTTAAACAGATCTGTCATAGCGTCGAATAAGATCCCATATGCCGTCTGATAAAAATCCTGTCCGGCCAAAATCTCCGATGTGACCGTAATCGCATCTTTATTCATCAGCATCGCCCCAAGTACAGCCTGCTCGGCTTCTGTACTATGGGGCGGTATCCGCTTCATGGCAGCTTCTATATTTTCCATGAGAACTCCTTATGCTTCTTCTTTTACAACAACTTTCAACTCTGCCGAAACTTCAGGATGAAGTTTTACTGTCACGATATGCGTACCAAGCGACTTGATCGACTCTTTCAACTGGATTTTTTTCTTATCAATATCTAACTGCATCTGATCTTTGACCGCTACCGCGATTTCTTTGCTGGAAACAGAACCGAACGTTCTTCCGCCTTCGCCGACTTTGATCGCAAGCTCGACTTCTGAAGAGATCAAACAGGGAATGGCCAGTTTCCGGGGTGTGGACCGCCGGTTCGACTTTAAAATCAAGAATAACCGGATTGTATTCCTGAGTGACTACGCACATCATCCATCCGAGATTAAACAAAGCGTGATGTCCATGCGTGAGTTGTACCGGGACAAAAAGATCACTGCGGTTTTTCAGCCACACCTCTATACCCGTACCCGCGACTTCTACAAAGATTTTGCCGACAGTCTGTCTTTACTCGATGAAGTGATACTGGTAGATATCTATCCGGCGCGCGAGCAACCTATTCCGGGAGTAAGCAGCCGGCTGATATATGACAACCTACGTCCGGGTATTGAAAAAAGCATGTGCAAGAAAGAAGAAATACTCGATGTACTGAAAGCAAAACATATCGAAGTATTAATTACATTGGGAGCAGGAGACATAGACAACTATGTTCCGG
>ENA-USUA01001306-USUA01001306.1-human-gut-metagenome-genome-assembly--contig:-NODE-1306-length-11648-cov-6.221502_pt1 | contig 11648 bp, 10 predicted proteins | sample MGYA00250057_ERZ773390 | MGnify/ENA primary metagenome ERZ773390 (study PRJEB29103, sample SAMN06111941) | human gut metagenome | biome: human gut; feature: ankylosing spondylitis patient; material...
ATATGCGTAGCCTTGACCTCGGGGGCGGTCGCTACCCCCTTCTCCGTGACGAAGCGGTTATAGACGGTTCCGAACCCTAGCAGCTCCACCTTGTAACCTTTCTGTAGGTTCTTGATGACATACCGCTGATAACGATCCAATACGTTCAATACGTCACCCTTCGTGAGCGAAGACTCCTCGGCGATCTGGTCGGCCGCATCTTGTGTGGACAGGGTACCGAAATAATAGGGAACCGGCTTGTACACCTCCTGCTTAGGATCCGTCTTGGGGATAAAAAACTTTCGTGCTTGAAATGCTTGTGGCATAGTTTGATAATTAAAGATTAATAATAGAAAATTAATTGCTTGCTGATCAATGTTACAAAGATAGGTTCCGCCGTAAGGGGCGGTGATGCCGATTGATGCCCGGGGTAGGGAATAACGATTAATTAACATGGGACGCAGTGATAACCGCCGGTTTCTTACGCTGCCTATCGTAAGCCCCTTTGAATAGGCATTATAAGAAGCCTTGGATGGGCATTGTAAAGATCTTAGAATACCCATCCAAGTTGACAGTTGACTAGTGACAGTAGGCTGTTTTTATTTACCTCTGTGCGCAACTGTCAACTAATTTACGGTTCTCCTAGGTAGTGGATGATTAATCTGATCTGTCGGGGCGTGAATATACGTTGCTCGGGGCGGTAGCCCGTCTCCAGCAGCTTGTCGTGCAATTCCGTGCATCGAATGATCCAACGACGTAAGCGGTTGCAAGCTTGATGGGAGGCCAGCTCCGGGAAATAGGATGCCGCTAGTGCGGACTTTCTTAATGGCAAGAACATTTGATTTATGATTTATAGATTTGGGAGAATGAAACTTTCAAACTTTCAAACATTCGTCCCCCCCTCACACACACACGCCCGTGGGGTACGTTATATAGGGGTGTGAGGGAGGCCGGGATTACTTATGGGTGACACGGCCGCCGAAGCTGTACTCGCCCCGGCCGTTCTTCTCCAGCGTGCCTCGTTCCTGCATTCGCTTGAGACAGGTATCTAGGGTGGCGGTGGGGATGTTGTTCCTCTCTGCTTCCTCCAAGGCCTGTTGTCGGTTGAAAGAGAGTGGAAGGGCCGCGAAGAGAGCCTCTTGGGGCGTGGGCGTGCGAGAGCGTGGCACCTCGTCAGACGGAAGCAGGGAGAGTATGCCCGCCGAATGACGGTAGAGCGGCTCCACGAGCGAGAGGACAGCCTTAAAATCGTCATCGTTGATACGTAACTCTAGGGAAGGAACGATACCGTCCCGTACGTTCTCCTCCGGGATCTCGAGGGCAGGCGAGAGACCGGGACAATTGAGGATTGAAAACTGAGAATCGAGAATGGCTTGTGGGATGAGGAGACTCTCCACCGATCGTAGGAAGGCCACCACGGAAGCGATCCGGCAGATATTGATAGCGATACGGGCCACGGAGCTTCGCATCGGATATCCGTAGGAAAGGCCGGCGTGCCCGAATATGCGTGCGAAGCAGCTGTTGAATCGCTCCTTTTGCGTGTCGGAGAGATGGAATTGTATGATATTGACCCTCTCACGCAGGTAGTCCACGAGCATTTTCCACTGCTTCCCCCAATCGGAGAAGAGGCTATCCATGTCCTCGTCGCCCTGCTCGAACTGATCCGCCCACTCGTCGATGGGTGGCATCCGGTAGAACAATTGGCGTGAGAACAACCCGTTCTCGGCCGAGGGAATGAGTGGCCGTACCTGCGCCGGGGTCCCGCTTAACAAGACACTGAGGTAAGAGGCCGGGCACTCCCGGTATTCCCGGTTCGTGCGTCGGTTGAAAGCCAGTCGCTCGTGGTCGTGGCATTTACGCAAGGTATCGCTCCAGTGCCCGTGCTCGGTGCCGATGGCCGTGCTCACGGTATCGGCCTCGGTCTCGCAGATCAGCCCTATGCCGTCGGCCTCGATGAGGTTCTCCAGCACGCCGGTGCCGGAATTGTTACCGGCGATAAGGAACATCTTGAGGGGAGGCATCTCGGGCTCCGGCGTATCGGATTTTTTCTTGCCCAGCGAGTCCCAACGGCTCTTCTCCTCCCGGTAAGCTTTATGCCTCTGCCGGTAGTTCGCCATCATCGCCTCATGTATCGGCTCGGCAAGCCGGCGTGTCCAAGCGAGGGCTCCCTTTCCCGAGGCGGGAGGGGCGACGATGAACGTTTGCAGGCAAGGGTAGTAGAATTTTCGCCCGTACGATATCCGGATCGATTTGTTGAGTGTCGCTCCCAACACGGTGATACCTCCCAGCAGGAGGATATCCTTTTGGGCGGGGGTATCGCCCCGGTCGATCATCCGTTTGAGGAAAGCGGGCCAAGGATACTCCGGAAAGGCGGGCGGGACATTTTTCACGGACTGTTCCTCGTGCGTACACGTGTGCGTGTGTGAAGGAGGCGTGAATGTTTGAAAGTTTGAAAGTTTCCCGGCCTCGGCCATGGATTTGTCCAGTTTCACGCCGGCTAGGTCCGCCAAGTGGAATACGGATCCCAAGCCATTCCGTCCATTGCCTCCTTTGAGGGCATGGTCGTATAGCTTATCCGCCTCGGTAGAGACATATTTCTCCGACATCCGGCAGATACGATGAAAGAATGTCCGGCCGGCCTCTCCGCAATCGTTGGCGATGGCGAAGGCGATCGGCATATACTCTTGATAGGTGGGAGCGATGTTCGCCCCCTGTTTCTCGATGGCGGCAACGAGCCGCTCCAGATCTGATAATGGGTTCATGATGAATGAATAATGAATGGTGAATAATGATTTATAACTACCAACTGTCACTTGTCCTCTGTCAACAATTCCGGTCTCCTAGCCTCGCTGAGGGATCGTGGCAAAGGAAGCAAGCCCGTGAGAGGTCTGCGTTCGTGGCATCAGCTTTCAGCCCGTATTTCCACTCAAGGTATTCCCAAGCGAATCGTACCGCCTCGTCGAAAGACTCCTCTACGGTTTTCTTGATCGACAGGCGATAGGGTACGAGGAGCTTGATTCCCGTGGTACTGGGACTCACGAAGGAGAGATCGGGGCGTAGCCGCTCATCGGCGAAGAGCGTGTCCCTCCAACAGATCGCCTCTTCGGGTGAGGAGAGGTGATCGATGTCGATGACGAACTCGCCCGAGGGCACGAGCAAGTGATCTTCCTTGCGGTAGGAGAAGATACCGGCGGGCGTGACATAGGGTAGCAAACTCTGTTTCAGCCGCCTGAACCGTTTCTCGTCGCTCGATGCGGCACGTACCTGATCGGTACGCTCACGCAGCCACTCGCTGGTGGTGATATAGGCGTACAATTGACTGACACAGACGACCCCGTTCGGTACTTGATTGGTGATGGGGGCGTTGAAAAAGGAAAAGATAGACTCTTTCATGATCGGATAAAATAAATTGATTATTCGGTTACTGCCGGTAAAGGAATGCGTTCCTGCCCGTTCCCGGAATAGCGATGGACGGGACGGGTACGGAAACGGACGTATGGTGGATGAAATGAGGATAGAAATAAATATCCCCCGTGAAAAGGGTGATTATTGTTAACACTTAAATTAAAAACGGATATGACAGAAAATCAAGAGCGGGCGGAACAGGCACGTTCTGCCTTTACGGTCAATGGAGGTAACGTGCAGATCCTGCCCAATGCCACCATCGCTATCCAGAACATCCATTGGGGTGACGGGACGGTGACACGGACGGAACGCTGGATTACGCCCGCGGAATCGGGACTTCATGAGTCTCCGTCTCCTCCGATAAACTCTCCTGCCCCTCCGGTGACGGCTGAACCCTCCTCGTTGGCGTTGTTCATCCCGGACGAGGCGACCCGTCTTGTCTACGAGGCCCGCCTATGCGCCTGCCCGGACACGGTCACCCTTTGCCAAACGGTATTGACGGACCTTTACAACGAGATCCTAGCCGACTACTCGTCTCCCCTCAAGCTGGTCAAGAGCCGTGCCTTCATCAGCGCCCTCTTGCCTCACCTCACGTTCGTGAACGGGGCGAATGTACCGAGCATTCGGTATGGGATCAGGAAGTATGTGCTGGGGGAAGGGTGAGATAAAAAAGTGTGTGAATGATATAGAGAATATTCGTATGAAAGGAATCGTTTTAGCTGGTGGCTCGGGTACCCGATTATACCCGATCACTAAGGGAGTGAGCAAGCAGTTGCTTCCTATTTTTGATAAGCCGATGGTGTATTATCCTATCAGTGTGTTAATGCTGGCGGGTATCCGGGAAATCTTGATCATATCAACGCCATACGATTTGCCCGGATTCAAGCGTCTGCTTGGGGATGGCTCTGATTATGGTGTGTGTTTCGAGTATGCGGAGCAGCCATCGCCGAATGGATTGGCGCAGGCATTTACTATTGGTGCTGAGTTCATCGGTGATGACAGCGTTTGCTTGGTGCTAGGTGATAATATCTTCCATGGTAATGGATTTACATCGATGCTAAAGGAGGCGGTTCGTACTGCTGAGAAGGAGAATAGGGCTACTGTTTTTGGCTATTGGGTGAGTGATCCGGAGCGTTATGGCGTAGCCGAGTTCGATCAGGCCGGCAATTGCCTGAGTATTGAGGAGAAGCCGGAATGCCCTAAGAGCAACTATGCCGTGGTCGGATTGTATTTCTACCCGAACAAGGTTGTTGATGTAGCTAGCAGCATTCAACCGTCCGCTCGCGGCGAGTATGAGATTACTACGGTCAACCAACGATTCTTGGAGGATGGAGAGCTGAGAGTCCAAACTTTAGGCCGGGGTTTCGCTTGGCTGGATACCGGTACGCACGACTCTCTGAGCGAGGCTTCTACTTATATCGAGGTGTTGGAGAAGCGTCAGGGATTGAAAGTGGCCTGCTTGGAGGGCATCGCTTATCGTCAAGGATGGATCACGGAGGAGCGTATGAGAGAATTGGCGCAGCCGATGTTAAAGAATCAGTATGGTCAATACTTACTGAAAGTAATTGAGGAATTAAAGGAGACAGGAGATCCGAATTTAGGTTAAGATGGAGGTAATAAAGACAGATATAGAGGGTGTAGTGATCATTGAGCCGAAGGTGTTCGATGACGCTCGGGGATACTTTTTCGAGAGTTTCTCGCAACGTGAGTTTGAGGAGAAGGTTCGTAAGATAAATTTTGTACAAGATAATGAGAGTATGTCCTCATACGGAGTGATGCGTGGCTTGCATTTCCAGAAACCTCCCTTTACTCAAAGCAAGTTAGTGCGTTGCGTGAAAGGATGCGTCCTTGATGTAGCCGTGGATATTCGCAAAGGAAGCCCAACGTATGGTAAGCATGTGGCTGTTGAGTTGAGCGAAGAGAATCATCGCCAGTTTTTCGTGCCTAGAGGGTTCGCTCATGGATTTGCGGTATTGAGTGAGATAGCTGTTTTCCAATACAAATGCGATAATTTCTATGCTCCGCAAGCGGATGGGGGCATCCGTATAAAGGATGAGAGCCTAGGCATAGATTGGCGGATACCGATGGACAAGGTCCTTCTTTCGGAGAAGGACATAAAACATCCTTGTTTGGAGGATTTTGATTCACCGTTTGATTATCATGTAAATTTATACCCTGAATTTGAATAAGATGAATATATTGGTGACTGGTGCCAACGGGCAGTTGGGAAACGAGATGCGTATCATCGCTCGGGAAAGTGACGACCACTATGTATTCACGGATGTGAATCAAGTGGAAGGCGTAGAGACCGGCTTTTTGGATATTACGGATTTGGAGGCGGTGAGGAAGATGGTCGCGGCGCAGCGTGTAGATGTTATCGTGAATTGCGCCGCCTATACCAATGTGGATATGGCTGAAAGTAATGAGGAATTGGTGGAGAAGTTGAACGCTGAGGCTCCGGAAAACTTAGCCAAGGTAATGAAAGAGACCAATGGTTTTTTAGTGCAAATCTCGACAGACTATGTGTTTGGTAAAGAACCGTGCAATGTGCCTTGTCAAGAGGATCAACAAGGAACCCCCACCGGAGTTTATGGTATGAGCAAATTGCATGGTGAGCAGAAGATTCAAGCTATCGGTTGCAAGCATGTGATTATCCGTACGGCTTGGTTGTACAGTGAGTTTGGCAAGAACTTCTGTAAGACGATGATGAACCTTACGGCTACCAAACCACATCTTAAGGTCGTGTTCGACCAGGTGGGAACACCCACATACGCCTTGGATTTGGCGAAAGCCATTGAGACGGTGTTGAAAGATTATGCGGATAAAAAAAACGAACATGATTATGACAAGACCGGTATCTATCATTACTCCAACGAGGGGGTATGCTCATGGTTTGACTTCACGAAATCGATCGCTGAATACAATGGCACGACCGCTTGCGATGTGCAGCCCTGTCATAGCGACGAGTTTCCCAGCCCTGTAAAACGTCCATTTTATTCGGTATTGGATAAATCTAAAATCAAGGAGACATTCGGTATTCGGATCCCTTATTGGACAGAATCGCTGAGACAATGTATTGCTAACATAAAAAACAAATAAACAGAATCATGTCAAAACGAAATATAGTAATCACTGGTGGAGCAGGCTTCATTGGCAGTCATGTTGTACGCTTGCTCGTGAATAAATATCCGGAGTATAACATCTTCAATTTGGATAAGTTGACCTATGCTGGCAACTTGGCTAACTTGAAGGATGTCGAGGATAAGCCTAACTATAGGTTCATAAGGATGGACATCTGCGACTTCAAGGCATTCTATCAATTGATGCAGGATAAGCAGATCGATGGCATCATTCATTTGGCGGCCGAGAGCCATGTTGATCGTTCCATTAAAGATCCGTTCACCTTCGCCCAAACTAATGTGATGGGTACGCTGGCGCTATTGCAGGCAGCTAAGCTGTATTGGGAGAGTCTACCGGAGAGGTACGAGGGCAAACGCTTTTATCATATCTCTACGGATGAGGTGTATGGAGCGTTGACCATGAATTATCCGGAGGGCATTGAGCCACCGTTCACGACAACAGCGTCGTCCAGTGAACATCATTTGGCATACGGGGATGATTTCTTCTATGAGACGACAAAGTATAATCCACATTCGCCCTATTCAGCGAGTAAGGCAAGTTCAGACCATTTTGTACGTGCCTATCACGATACTTATGGTATGCCGACCATCGTGACAAACTGCTCAAATAACTATGGCCCCTATCAATTCCCGGAGAAACTGATCCCGCTTTTCATCAACAACATCTGTCATCGTAAGCCGTTGCCAGTCTATGGCAAGGGCGAGAACGTGCGTGACTGGCTGTTTGTGGAGGATCATGCCCGTGCGATCGATACGATCTTCCATCACGGAAAAATCGCTGAGACCTACAATATCGGCGGTTTCAACGAGTGGAAGAATATCGACATCATCAAAGTGCTGATCAACACGGTGGATCGCCTGTTAGGTAGAAAAGAAGGGGAGGACTTGGATTTGATTACCTACGTGACCGATCGCCTCGGCCATGACGCACGCTATGCTATTGATTCCACCAAGTTGCAAAAAGAACTCGGTTGGGAACCGAGTTTGCAATTCGAGGAGGGGATCGAGAAGACTGTGCGCTGGTATTTGGATAATCAGGAGTGGATGGATAATATCACGAGTGGGGAGTATCAGAGGTTTAATAATCTTTAAAAATCACAGTTTATCCTTACTTGGTTTTTGACTAGGGATAAATTGCCCGCTTATAAATACCTGCCTACGTTTATGTCTACTGAGAATGTAATTAACAACCAACGAATAGCAAAAAATACTTTTTTATTATATCTGCGTACCATCTTTGTCTTGGCGGTATCATTGTACACAAGTCGTCTCGTGTTGAAGGTGCTTGGTGTGGATGACTATGGTATTTATCAAGTAGTCGGAGGTATGGTGACTATGTTTGGTATTTTGTCCAATGCATTGTCTGCCGCTATCAGTCGGTTTATAACTTTTGAGTTAGGAAGTGGTAAAGCAGAAAGATTAAAGAGGTTATTCTCTACCAGCGTGGTTGTACAATATGTATTGGCGGGCATAGTCTTTATCATCGCAGAGGTTGTTGCGATATGGTTTATGGAGACAGAGATGCAGCTTCCTAAAGGTAGAGAGTTTGCCGCTAAGTGTGTATTGCATTGCTCACTGTTCACTTTTTGCGTGAATCTGATAAGCATTCCTTATAATGCGTGTATCATTGCTCATGAGCACATGAAAGCTTTTGCTTATATGAGCGTTGTTGATGTTGTTTTGAAATTGATTGCGTGTTTGGGAGTGATGTGCATTCCAATAGATAAATTAATCTCTTACTCCATATTTTTAGCAGTCATCTCTATTTCCATAAGAATACTCTATTGGCTTTATTGTAAAAAGCATTTTGAGGAAACTAGGGGATCTGTTGCGTTTGACTGGTGCATATTCAAGGAGATGTTAGGATTCTCTGGTTGGAGTTTCTTGACAAACGCAAATGGTATTTTAAATACGCAAGGTGTGAATATGCTTATCAATGTGTTCTTTGGTGTGACAGTGAATGCATCGAGAGGTATATCTTCTCAGGTAGAAAGTGCAGTATTGCAGTTTGTTAACAACTTTACAATGGCTGTGAATCCTCAAATTATCAAAAGCTATGCGGCTGGCGATATTCAAGGATTATATACATTGATATGCCGGGGGGCTAAATTCGCTTATTTTGCCATGTTCATCATGGTGTTACCTTTGGTATGTGAGACACCATATATGCTAAGTGTATGGCTGACTATCGTACCTCCACATACCGTGATATTTGTGCAGTTATCTTTAATATTGGGTATTTTCGATTGTATAGGTTTTTCTTCTTACACGGCTTGTATGGCGACTGGTAGAATACGCTTATATTCCATAACCTTAGCCATTATTGGAGCATTGGAATTCCCTTTAACATGGATATTTTTTACTTATGGTGCTCCAGTTGTCTCTACCTATTACTTATACATATTTGTAAAGATCTTAGTGCTTATAGCTAGAGTGATACTGTTGCGTGATATGGTCGGTTTGCCACCCCAAATGTATATAATAGAAGTGTTAATTCCTATTCTGCTCACTACACTCATAGCGATAATTCCTTCTTTACTAATAATAAGCTTTTTTCCGTCATCATTTGTTCGTTTATGTATTTCGGTGATTGTTGCCATTATTTCTGTCGGTTTATCCGCTCTTTATATAGGCATGACCCAAAGGGAAAGGGAAGTGATTCTGGAGAAAGTCAATAGTGTGGTTAATCGATTAAAAAAATGAAAGAGAGTAAACCTGTCATATTTGGATCTGGCGCTTCATCAAGCAAGGATTTTAAAAGTTTGTATATCAACTGTCATGCGGCGTTGACTAATGGAATTACCCATTTTGATACTGCTCCCAGTTATGCTACAGAAGAAGTTTTGAGTCAAGCAGTCCAACGGTCGGCAAACGAGTTGGGGCTGAAAAGATCCGACTATCAAATTCAAACAAAAATAGATCCTATTCAGATGTATAATGGGAAAGTAGTGGAGTATTTCAAGAGAAAACTGGAGACTATGCGATTGGATTATATCGATTCTTTGTTGATTCATTGGCCGGTATTGAAGTATTTGAACCCTACATGGGAAGAGCTGGTCATGCTGAAAGAACAGGGATTGACTCGAAAGATTGGTATATGTAATTTGCGGATCAATCATTTGCAAGAGTTGAAAGTTGCGCATATCATACCGGAGATTCTTCAAATAGAAAGGCACCCCTTGAATATCTTCGATAAAGAGGTGTTATTCTGTAAAGAAAATGATATCGTTCTTCAGGATTATTCACCTTTATGTAAGATGCATCCTAAATTGAAGGAGTCGACACTGCTCCGTGCGCTGGCTGATAAATACCAGAAAGATATGGGTCAAATTATTTTGAAATGGCATATCAATACAGGTGCGATTCCTATCTTCACATCAACCAAACCGCAGCGAATTTCCCTTTATGCTCATTTGGATGATTTTGATTTGGAGGAATCTGAATTGTTTGTCATATCCTCACTAAACGATAATTATAAACTCTATTTGGAATCATTGGTATGTCCTGGATTTTAAGAAATAAAAGGAAAATAATCATGACGTTGCTATGGAGCATGTTGGTTCTGTTTGCTTTTACACCTTTGTGGTTGTTCTCCATATTGATAGCACTCTTCTTCTTGATTTTGGCGGTAAACAATCGCTTGGTCCTAAAGCTTTACGAAGCTCATAAAGCCTTGTCGCCTAAGCGGACGATCCCTCTTTATTCAACTCTATTAATCGGTGATTTATGTGCCGAGAGTGTTTATAAGGAGTATTTGAGCGACAATGGTAAAACTTTAATGCTGACAGCCCCAAGAAGAAGTCTGGAGGCGGATTATCAAATCTTGCTTCACTCAGTCTCTGCCTTGCATGAGAATGGAACATGTATTATCATAGGATCTAAATATGATAAGGGGATCAGCTTGTTTGATGTACCTTATTTAAGTTTGACGACACGGAAGGAATTAAAGGTAGAGACTCTGCTACGCAGATCGCATTATCCTTTATTCTTTGAGCCTTTGCGGAGCTTGTTATATTTTGTTTCCACAAACAACAAATACTATCTGAAAGAATGCCCACATCCAGATATGAGGAAATTCTGTGATAAAAGAAATATTCACTTAGTGTACTTAACGACAGAAAGATAACAATTAATTATAGCTATTAAAATGAATAACAAGTATTATTCTTCGGAGAGAAATGTACAAATTCTGTTGGCTTTATTGAAGAGGAATGGAATAAAGAAGGTGATAGTTTCACCTGGTGGTACAAATATCTGTTTTGTTGGGAGCATACAGAACGATCCTTTCTTCGAGATATATTCTTCCGTAGATGAACGATCAGCTGCTTATATGGCCTGTGGGTTAGCTGCTGAAAGTGGAGAGCCTGTGGTTCTTTCATGTACAATGTCTACTGCTTCAAGAAATTATTATCCGGGAATGACAGAGGCTTATTATCGAAAACTCCCCGTCTTAGCGATAACTTCACATATAGGATCTAATCATATTGGTAATCTACGTTCTCAAGTGATAGACCGACGTATAATCCCGAATGATGTAGCTCAAATGTCTGTAGAGCTACCAATTCCAAAAGATGAAAGCGAAGATTTTTTTGTTGAGATGGAAGTGAATAGAGCTATTCTTGCATTAAAGAATTTTGGCTCTGGTCCTGTTCATATCAATTTAATAACAACTTGCAATCAAGATTTTACCATCAAAGAATTGCCCTTGGTTCAAACTATTCGTCGTTACCAAGCATGGGATCAGTTGCCTGAGATCCCTCAAGGAAAGGTCGGTGTTTTTGTTGGTGTTCATCGCAAGTTTACGGAGAGTCAAGTATCTGCAATCGAACGTTTCTGTGCGACTCATGATGCCGTTGTTATTTGCGACCATACAAGCGGTTATTATGGCGAGTATCGATTACAACCAACCTTGGTTCAATTACAAAAGAATGCTGAATCACCCTTGGATGTTTTGGATTTGATGATACGTTTTCCAGGGATCATGATTTTGGACCTGCATTTTGTATCTGGCTTGAGGAAGAGGATTATAAAAAAATAGGAAGCGATGTACAGAGAGAATATGAAAGACTTCCGAAAGCGTTTGGGAATCTGCCGCCACGGGAAATTACAACTCATGGAAAGAAC
>ENA-USUA01001310-USUA01001310.1-human-gut-metagenome-genome-assembly--contig:-NODE-1310-length-11627-cov-4.939740_pt1 | contig 11627 bp, 9 predicted proteins | sample MGYA00250057_ERZ773390 | MGnify/ENA primary metagenome ERZ773390 (study PRJEB29103, sample SAMN06111941) | human gut metagenome | biome: human gut; feature: ankylosing spondylitis patient; material...
GTACACGCTGCCGGAGATGCCATTCGAGCCGGTGGCGCTTTTGAACGCCAACGCCATGGTGAGCAACGTGTAAGGGTTGGTCTTCTCGTCCACGGTGAGTGCGCTCATCGCGGCATTGGACACTGCCACGATTTTGGACGGATTGGTCAGGGTCTCACTGCTGGAAGCCTTCTTGACGATGGCCGAGATGACCTGTCGCTGGCGTTCGTTGCGTCCGAAGTCTCCTCGCGCGTCGGCATATCGCATACGAGAGAAGGACAATGCGGTGGAACCATCCGCCGTATGGCATCCCGCCTTCCAGTTCAGTCCGGAATAGGAATCCTGAACATCCTCGTCATAGCACAGTTCGATACCGCCCAAGGCGTTCACCACGTTCTGCAGACCGCCGAACTTGATCTGTGCCACATGATCGATTTTCTGGCCGGTGATCTGCTCGACGTTGCTTACCAAAGCCTTCTTGCCCGCAATCAGCGCCACCGCATTGATTTTCATGTACTGGTTATCGACGTTCATGAGCGAATCGCGGGGAATGGAAACCAACGAACTCGGCCCGCTTTTGGGCTTGATCAGCACCAGAATCGTATCGGTCCTGAAGCCAGAGATATTGTCTACGCCGCCGTAATCGGTGGAACCGTCACGCTCATCGGAGCCAAGAATCAGCCAAGTCGAGGCCGGCGTGTTGGGGGTGTCGGTCAGCCAGTCGCTCCGATTCAGTTTGCTGTCCACCCATTGCCAGGCACCGAAAACGGAAAGAATCAACGCCGCCACCAGTACCGCGATTGCGCATAGGGTGATGCGTAAGGCTCGCGGACGGCGTGCCGTTACCGTTTTCGCCGTTGCCGCCGCCGGCCGGCCAAGATGGCTGAACTTCGTGGACACGTTTGCTGCTGGCGATGAGGGCCGGGAAACCGGCATATCCGACGGATTGCGCACGGCGTTGCGGGATGAGCCGGAAGACATCCGCGCTCGCGACGGCGGAATGCTGCGCGGTGCGGCGGCATCCGGAGCCGTGCTGCGAGTGGCGCGTCCGGTTTTCGGAGAAAAACTGGGCGGAGTCCGCCTGCCGTTGTCCGAGACGTTGGCGCTTGCCGTGGCGTTGGCGTTCAGTTGAGGCTCTTCGATGTCATTTCCCGTGACGGACGGACGGGCCGATGGAGCTTGACCTGACTGGCGCGAGGTTCGGGCGGGGGCGAAGGAGCGTGGCACCTGCCCGGAAGGCCGGGTGCGTCGATTTCCCGCAGGAATGAAGCTTGGCGGGTTGATATGCGGATCCGCCCCACCTGATTCCTGCGTCATAACCCCTCCTGAAACTGTCGATTGTCTGAATGACACTTTGACACAGCATCCGCCGGGTGTTCCTGCGCTATGGTGTTCCTGCGCAGGAACGGCACAATATCATGTGCAACGGCGTCAGGGCATCGCGTTCACGCCATAGCACACAGTTCCATAAAAATGATGTAATGACACGAGAAAGAATTTGACAAAACCGAAATTGCATGTGTGTAATTTAGTCCGTATGAAAAGCTCAATAGGCAAGGAGAATCGCATGTGGGGTGTGGTCGACGATTCAGCCGAAGAGCCATGGCACGAATTGTGGGGACTATTCCGACCTGATGGCGATGTATCTTGGCAGCACAAGGCGTTGTGCGCGCAAACCGATCCGGAGGCGTTCTTCCCGGAAAAGGGGGGCTCGACCCGTGATGCCAAACGTGTGTGCGCAAAATGCGAAGTGCGTGAGCAATGCCTGAAATGGGCCATCGACCATGATGAGCGATTCGGTATTTGGGGTGGCATGAGCGAGCGCGAACGCCGTCGATATAAGCGAGAGCACCGGGAGCGGGCGTAGCTCCACACACCCCCTTCAAGTCTGGTGCGTACACTGGGAGTTTATGAGTCCGACAGGTAATAGCGATATTCATGAGGCGTTGGCCGACGCCATGTCTTCTCGACCATATACGCATAGGCAGGATGTGGATACCGGCATTACGGCTGTGATCACCGTTGAGGAGGATATGCGTTTCCTCCGGTCTACATTGCGTTCGGTATTGACGCAGAATGTTCTTCCGGGGGTCGTCATCATCGCCGACGCGACCGGGCGCACCAGTTCGAGGATAACCACCTCGTTCGAGGTCATCCCCTCGCCATCGGGGCCGGTGATGGAGGTGCCGCAGTCCAAGCATGTGACCATTCACATCGTCTCGGCCAAGGGCGCACGCTCCTTCGGCGATGCGGTCAGCCGGGCATTGGATCGTGCCGATCTGGATGACGCTCCCCGCGCATTGTGGCTGCTCCATGATGATTCCCGCCCTTCGGATGACTCATGCCTTGAACGATTGCTTGAGGCGTGGCGCAATACGCCGGGCGCCAGTGTGCTCGGGTGCAAACAGTGCGATTGGGAAGGCTCCCATCTGCATGATGTCGGTATGTATGCGGGTCACCACGCCGTGCATTCCCTGGTGGTCGATGGAGAACCCGATCAGGAGCAGTATGACGGGCGGCAGGATGTGTTTGCGGTGTCGCTGGCAGGCGCGCTGGTGTCCATGTCGCAATTCACGCGACTGCGGGGCATCAATGCCTGGCTGACCACCTACAGCGAATCGGTTGATTTCTGCCGCCGTGTCTGCCTGAGCGGCGGACGCGTGGTGGTTGTCCCGCAAGCGGAGATATCACATCGTCGCGCACGGTATGAGGGCATTCGTACGCGAGGCGGGGAACCGCTTAAGGACGATCACACGGTCAATCATGCGATGACGGTGCATCGCTCCCAACAGCGGTATCTGTACACGGACCTGGCCATGTCGTCCTGGTTTATCGTCTGGCTGTGGAGGCTGCTCCGCAGTTTTGGCATGGCCATATCCATGATGTTCGGCAAGAAGCCGTATGAAGCATGGGTGCAATTGTGCCTGCCATGGCTGGCCTTGGCCGATATCGCGGGAAACATGAAATCACGCAGTCTGGTGGCCAGACAATCGAAGGTCGCCGCATCGTCCCTGCATGTCTTGTTCGCAGACAGCCAGCAGATCAAGCAGTTCCATGATCGTCGGGATGCATTCCAATCCCAGCAGGGCAGAGTGCTGCTCAGTCCGCTGGAACGTGCCCATCTGCGGACACGCACCATATATCGCTGGAGTGCGGCCGTGGTGATGGCGCTGGTGTGCTTTGCGGCCATCGCGGTGATGTATTGGCCGGTGTTCCGTTCGATATTCTCCGGCGGATCGTTGTATTCCGATGTGTTGCTTCCCACCGGTGCCAGCTTCACGCAACTGGTGCAGTCCGCCACCACGCCGTGGGTGTTTGGCAGCGGCACCGGCATTCCTGCGCCGCCCACGCCGTGGCTGCTGGTGCTGATGCTGGCCTCGTTGGTCACGCTCGGCCATGTGACCGCCGCTTTGGCGATGATACTGTTTGTGGCCGCGCCGCTGAGCGCATTGTCGTTCTGGGCGCTGGCGGGCGTATTCACCCGCTCGGACGTGGTTCGTGTGCTGGGAGGACTGCTGTGGGCATCCACCGGCATTATGTTCGGCTGGTATGCGCAGGCCAATATGCCGATGCTTACCGTAATGGTGTTCCTGCCGGCCGCGTTCGCATTCGTGTTCCGTGCCGTGGGCATGTACCATACCGAAGACCCGCTCAAGCCGCGCACATCCGTTCAGGCCGCGGCCATCGCCGCACTGTGCTTCATCCCTGTGGTGGCCGCTGAACCGCAGCTGCTGTTCGCGCTGATCGTCGTGTTCCTGATGTTCCTGCTATTCGTGCGTCGCAAGCGCGCCATGCTGTTGCTAATTCCGGTTCCTGCCGCCTTTGCGGTGGCTCCTACGCTCGTCAATGCGGTGCGTTACGCCGATTTGGGCATGTGGCGTCAACTGTTCGGCGACATCACGGTGCCAACGTCATCCGCCAACGGGTCGCCGGCGTCGCTGAGTCTGCTTGAGGCCGCACAGCGTGCGCTGGGATGGCGAATGGGGTCGACTGATTATGCCGATTTGGCGGTCACTGTGCTGTTTGGCGTCATCACGCTGCTTGCTCTTGCTTCGCTGGTGCTGCCGTTCGCGTTGCGGACCTCGCGACTGATGTGGGTGGTAATCGTCTGCGGAGGCGCGCTCGCCCTGGTCTCCAGCCGTGTGGCCATAACCGTGGATGCCGATGGTGTCGTGGCCGGTTCCGCGCAGCCGGGCATCGCGATGATGATATTGGGCTTCCTCGCCTGCGTGTGTCTCGTCGCTGGTGGGGCGGTGAAGCGATTCCAACCGTTGCATGCGTCTGGCAGTGATCCCGCATCGAAAAAGGACCGTCTGCATGTGCTCATCGTGTCTGGCCGTGTGGTGCTTGCTCTGATACTGGTGTGCTGCATTGGCATCCAATGCATGTATGGCATCGAACGTCATAAGGATGCGGGACTGGGCGTGTCTGAAAACGGCCTGCCCATGGTCACCACCGATTATCTGGAGGCCGGTGCCGATCATCGTGTGCTTGCCGTGAGCGCGGAGACCCGCAACATTGTCAACTATGCGGTGATGCGCACCTCGCGCGGCGATTTGATCGACAGCTCTCCGGTCCAGCGGGCGCGCCTGCTGTCCGGCAAGCATGATGCGGTTGACGAACAACTGGCCCAGGCCTGTGCCTCGCTGCTGTCCAATCCCGACGAAGAGGCCATCGCGGCCATCAGCGCGCTTGGATTCGGCGGCATCTACGTGGTTCCCGAGACCGGCGATTCCTTGAACGACATGCCGTATGAACAGTTGAGCGCGAATATCGCCGCATCGAACGGCACCCAGTCCCTGGTCTCCACGGATAGCGGCAGCTACTATCGTCTGACGCTGCGTAGCAGCGCCTCACAGCAGGTGGATACCTCATGGCAGCAACGTGCACAGCATAGTGTCTGGAGGCACGCCTGGCTGATATGCCTAGGTGTGATCACGGCGTTGTACTGCTTGGTCGCCATGCCTCGCAGACGACCATCCTACGGATTGGAGGAGCAGGCATGAGCAACAAAACTTCTGGTTTCAAACGTGCGATCGGCATCGTGCTCGGTGTGATCACCATGCTGGTGTTGATTGCGCTGTTCGTCGTTCTCGTCATGGCCCCCATCCCCAATATCTGGGTGGATAAGGTGGCCGCTTCCGATAATGCCATCGACCAGACCGTTAGTCCGACCCAGTCCGAAACCTACTGCCCGGCACCTATAGGATTGGCCGATACCGGCACGTACGGCGACAGCGCCTTCCAGGCCACTGTCGGCAATCTGAGCACACAAGCGCGCTATGCGGCGTTCGGCTCCGTCTACAGCGCCACTGTCTCGGCGATCGGGCAAAAGTCCAGTTCAGATGACGTAACTTTGAAAGACGCCGATTCGACCGACGATTCCTCGGTGAAAACCGGTGCTCAGAAGATCAATCAGGGAGCTCGTCTGATCAATACCCGTATGCTGCAGGCCGCAGCTGGCACCGGCACCGTCGGCACCATCGCATCATGGGCCGATGATGGCGATGTGAGAGGCATATCGGCGGCATCCTGCGTATCGACCTCGCTCAGCCAGTCGTTCCTGCTCTCCGACAGCACGACCGGTACCACACAGCAGCTCATCGTCTCGAATCTCTCCACCAAGCCGACCACCGTCGACATTGCCGTCTGGGGTTCCGAGACAGCCGGGAAAATGGCATTGTCCACCCAATCCACGCTGTCTGTGCCAGCCGAGGGGGAGTCCTCGATGGAACTGTCCGCCGCGGTCGATGGGCAGCATGGTCTGTTCGTGACCGTTTCCAGCAAGGAGACTCCTATCGCGTCCGTGGTGCGCACGGTGACCATGGATGGTCTGACACCGAAGGGTTCTGATTTCGCGCTGCCGCTGCCGACCTCATCCAATGCATCGGTGGCGCCGTCCATCACTGCCGGCGATGCGGTCACCGCTTATCTGTTCGCCAAGGCAGACACCAGCACCGGGCTGTCATGGATTACCGCCAAAGGCTTGGTTCCCGCCAAAGATGCCACCGTCACTGCTGATAAAGTGACGGCGATCGACTTGGGAGAAGCTCCTGATGGGGCGTTGGGCGTGATGTCCACCGCAGAGGACGCCGTGTCGTTCTCCGTCAAGGCCACACGCTCCGGTGACTCCGGCCAAGCCGATTTCGCATTGGTCAATGCCGGCGAGCCATCCGAATTCTCGGGGTTGGCCCTTCCCGACGGAGTAAAGGCCTCCATCACGCTGGCCAATACGTCCAATGCGCGCAGGACGGTCACCTTGCGCGCCTACGATGATGCCGGTGCTTCGGCAACCTCCAAGGAAATCACACTGGATGCGAACGCAGCACAAACGATTGAAGCCGGCAATCTTTCCGGCGATCATGGCACCGCGGTCGTGCTGATGTTGGAGGACTCATCCAAGAAAGTGAGCTGGGGAGCGCGGTTCAGTCACGATTCGTTGCAAGACAAGGACATCGCCGGATTGTCCGTCATCGACGCTTCAACGCTGATGCCCGCCACGGTTCATGTCTGGGCTCGGAACGATTCCTCCATCGTCAAGTAGAAGGGTATGCTCGCCGAAGCGTCAGTTTGATGATGTTTCGGCGGCGATATAGCTGCGGGCCGTGCCACTACCTTATTACAAGTGACACGGCCCGCAGTGTTGTCACAGGCCCCAGTCGGGGTCGATTTCCTCGGGCCTGCGCCCATACAATTCCGCTATGCGGGCCACCAGCTCATCCCTGACGGCCAATTGCAGTTCGAGCTTGGTAGGTGCCTCGGTCTGCAACGGCATGCGGTAGAGCACGACTCGTGCGGGAATGCCGTGGCTGGCGGGGAAGCACTGGGACGTCATATTCGGCTCGGTCTGCCAAGGCGTCGGATCCGAAGGCGGCACATCCTCCACCGCGAACTGGAGCGGACGTATCAGTTCCGGCCACGCTTGGCCGAGCCTGCGAACCTGGGCCGCCACCATATCGTCGAACATGCCGGTGCGAGTGCGGTAACGGGGCAGACGGGTGCCGAACATCGGGGTTCGTGTGCCGCGACCGTGGCGGTTGCGGTAGATTCGTGCGTTCCAAGGTGGCTGAAGCATGGTTCCCACCATAGGGCATGGCGGAGGCAACATGCGTTAGGATTGGTTCATTGGCTGTGAGCATTCGTCAACGAGGGAGGCACGACAAATGGTGGTACGTTCGTGGTCCGAACTTGATTTCGATAATGTCTGCTCCAACGCCAAGGTGTTCGGTTTCGATTTGGACAACACACTGGCCAGCTCAAAACAGCCGATGAAGCCCGCGATGATCGAACGGTTCTGTGCGTTGCTCGACCATACGGTGGTGGCCCTGATCTCAGGGGGCGGCATGGCGGTGGTCACCTCGCAGGTGCTGGATGTACTCACCCCGAATGCCAGGCGCGGCAATCTGCATGTCATGCCTACCTCCGGCTCCCGGTATTACCGGTGGGATGGCACGCAATGGGCCTTGGTGTATGCGCATGATCTGTCCGAAGCCACCGTGGCCGCTGTCTCGGAAAGTCTTGAGCGACATGCCCGGGAACTGGGATTGTGGGAACAGCAGGTATGGGGGCCTCGAATCGAGAACAGGGGCAGCCAGATCACCTTCTCCGCTCTTGGGCAGTTCGCGCCCGTAGCGGCCAAGCAGGCATGGGATCGCGATAACACGAAGAAACAGGCGCTGGTCGAAGCGGTCAAGGCCGATCTGCCGCATATGCGGGCCAGGGCCGGCGGATACACCAGTGTGGATGTCAGCGAATGCGGCATCGATAAGGCCTATGCCGTGCGCAAGCTGACGCAGACACTTGGCATACGGGCCGATGAAATGGTGTTCGTGGGTGATCGCATGACGCCTACGGGTAATGACTATCCCGCGGTTGAGGCCGGTGCGATCGGTGTTCGTGTTGAGAATCCGCAAGATACGGTACAACTGCTGGATGCACTGCTTGCGCGATTCGATACTCCAGCTCGATAGTGACGCGTTATGGACGGGCCGAGCGTATACAAGTGGTGGCATGCGATGTGGGCACAGGTCTGCAATCTGCTGTTTCCACGCGGCTGCGCTGGGTGTGACGCGCCGGATGAGGTATTGTGTGCGGCATGCTGGGCCCTGTTCGCGCAATGCCGGGAACGGGATGCAGACAGTGGTGGCGGAGCCCGTATATGGTCCGCATCGATTTATCAGGGAGCGGTACGTCGTGCCATTCTCGACTGGAAGGACCACGACGATACCGAGCTTGACGGCCCGTTCGGCCGCATCATGGTGTCGCTGCTGAACAAGACGCCAATACCATCATCATGCTTGGGTCATCGCGTATTGGTGGTTCCGGTGCCATCATCGCGGGCGTCAATGCGCCGAAGAGGACGTGCCCATACGGCACCGTTGGCCAAATCGGTGGCAGGGGCATTGCGTGGGTACGGCGTCGATGCGCGACCATGCAATGCCCTGAGCTCCTCCACCAAGGCACGCTCCGTGCAGCAGGTCTCTTCGGCACAGCGTGCCCGTCGTATCACCGGTCATGTCAGGGTGAAGCGTGATCTCATCGGCAATGGCGACGCGGTGCTTCTCGTTGATGATATCGTCACCACAGGTGCCACTGTGCGGCAATGCGTTCAGGCGTTTCAGCAGGCCGGCACCAAGGTGGTGGGCGTGCTGGTATTGGCGGATGCCGTGGTGCGACGGTCCGATGACGATATCAACGGGTGAATGACATCGGTGACGATGCCCCAGATAGCAGGCGAAGCGCCGTTGCTCGGCATGTAATCGGGGTATCGCGGATTCTCGGCGTGCAATATGGTGATGCCGGCCCGTGAAACCAGCCGCTTGATGGCGATTTCGTCGTCCATGACAGCCGCAACCACATCTCCGGGGACTGGTGCCAACGAACGATCGACAATCAGCAGATCGCCGTTGTGAATACCCGCATTGATCATGGAATCGCCGGCCATCTGCATAACAAACAGCGTGGCCTCGTGCGCCATGGCCTGTGACTCGGATTGCTGTGTCATGCTGCGCCTCCCACCCTGTATTCGAACATCTGTTCGAATACAGTATACGGTAGGACGTCGGACAATATCAGCGTTCGGCGATGTGATATTTAGGCAGGATGATTTCGAAATCGGCACCTCGCGTGTCGTCGACCACTTTGACGGTGCCACCGTGCAATTGGGCCGCCCAGCGCGCGATGGACAGGCCAAGACCGGTGCCGCCCGACTCGGTGCCGGGACCCGTCTTGCCTTTGACAAAGCGCCGGAAGATGTCCAAACGGTCGGAAGGCGCAATCTGGGAGCCGAAATTCACCACATTGGTCACGATGGTGCCTTGGTTTTCGTCCTCGTGGGCGTCGACCAGCACGGTGGTGCCGTCGGCCGAATGTTTCAGCGCGTTGGCGATGATGTTGGTGAATAGCTGGCGCAGGCGGTCCTGATCGCCTTCCATCGTGATGTCGGCCGGCACGGTGACGCGGATGTCGTGGGCGTGGCCACCATCGGCGATTTCCAACGGCTCGATGGTCTCGTCAAGAAAGTCGGCGAAGTTGAACTTTTCGATATTCAGACTCGCCGCACCGGCCTCCATACGGCTCAGGTCCAGTAGGAAGGCGATGAGATCGGAGAGACGCTGCGTTTGGGTGAGGATGCTCTCCAGATTGGTGGGAGTGGGCTCGGTGACGCCGTCGGCCATGTTCTCGACCATCGCCTGCAAAGCGGAAACGGGCGTGCGCAGCTCATGGCTCACATTGGCGATCATGTCGCGGCGCATTTTATCGGCATGCTCGAGTTCGCCGGCCATCTCGTTGAACGAGCGAGCCAGCTTGCCGACCTCGTCATGACGATCCTGATCGATATCCACGCGGACCGTGTAATCGCCATCCGCCATGGCTTCGGCCACATCGCGCATCTGGCGTAGGGGAGCGGTGATGCCGCGAGAGAAGAAATAGGTGATGCCCAAGGCCACCACCAAAGTCAGCGGCATGGCGATCCAACCGGACCAGCCGAATTTCAGGAGGAACCAGCACATGGCAAACGCGATGGCAGTGGCGATAACGATCAGTGCGCTGAGTTCCAGCTTCAGAGATGAGAACAAATCAACCGGCTTGACGCGAGGTTTCATCGCATCAAGCCGGGATTGCTGTTGTTTTTTGGATGCCATCACGCGGTCGGCGGCTCGAAAGCGTAGCCCACGCCATGCACGGTGCGGATGGTATCGGCACCGAGCTTATGGCGCAGCGCCTTGACGTGGCTGTCGACGGTGCGGGTGCCGGATGCGTCGACCCAGTCCCAGACCTCTTCGAGCAGCTTTTCGCGGGTGAGCACCGACTTCGGGCGGCGGGCCAGCGTGGCCAGCAGATCGAACTCGGTGGGGGTCAGATGCACCTGTTCGCCGTTCACGGTGACGATGCGCTGGGCCGGGTCGATGACCATCGAACCGAAGTCGAGCAGCTTCTCGTTCTCCGAGTTCTTGGCGATGACCTTCGCACGCTCCACGCGGCGCAGCAGCGCCTTGCAGCGGGCGATAAGCTCGCGCATGGAGAACGGCTTGGTCATGTAATCATCGGCACCCGCTCCCAGACCGATGACCTTGTCGGCCTCGTCATCACGTGCGGTGAGGATCAGCACCGGCACCGGACGTTCGGCGACGATGCGTTTGGTGGCCTCTAGACCATCCATAACCGGCAGCATGATGTCCATGATCACCAGATCGGGGCGTAGCTGGGACGCGGCCTGGACGGCGGAAGCGCCGTCCCCGGCCACGCGAGCGGTCCATCCTTCAGCGGTGATGCGCTGGGCGATGGCCGTGGCGAGCGTGGGCTCGTCCTCGACCACCAGCACCGTGCGCGGTGTCGTATTCTGACGCGCTGTGGTATTGAGCATAAATAAACCGGTTACCTTTCAGCCTGTTGACCAGTTCAGTCTTCCGGCTTCAAGAATACAACTCCCAGAGCCGGAACGGTGATCTTCGCCGAGAACGGACGTGAATGATATTCGCCCTCGACCGCTTCGAAGGTGCCGTTGTGGATGTCGGAGCCGCCGTACTTGGCGTCATCGGTGGTGAACACTTCGGTCCACTTGCCGCCGGTGGGCAGCGCCACCTGGTAATCGGACCAGGCCTCACCGGAGAAGTTGACCACCACAGCCAAGGTCTCGCCCTTGGTACCGATGCGCAGGAAGCTCAGCGTGTTGTGGTCGGCATCGTCGCTGGTCAGCCACTGGAAGCCGGCCGGGTCGAAGTCCTGGCTCCATAGTGCCGGATGCGCCTTGTAGAAGGCGTTAAGGTCGGCGACCATGGTCTGGACCTGACGGTGCTCCTGCCAGTTCAGGCAATCCCAATCGATGGAGGCGTCGTGATCCCACTCGCCCCACTGGGCCAGCTCGTTGCCCATGAAGGAGAGCTTCTTGCCTGGGTGAGCCCACTGATAGGCGAACATCGAACGCACGCCGGCCAGCTTCTGCCAGTCATCGCCCGGCATCTTGCCGTACAGGGAACCCTTGCCGTACACGACTTCGTCGTGGCTGATGGGCAATACGTAGTGTTCGGAGTAGGCGTACACCATGGAGAAGGTGATCTCGTTGTGGTGGGCACGAAGTCCTGTTTTCTCATGAGCAGCTTTCAATACATATTCAAAACGGCCTCCTAAGGAATCCCTGAAAGGAC
>ENA-USUA01001313-USUA01001313.1-human-gut-metagenome-genome-assembly--contig:-NODE-1313-length-11595-cov-5.453030_pt1 | contig 11595 bp, 8 predicted proteins | sample MGYA00250057_ERZ773390 | MGnify/ENA primary metagenome ERZ773390 (study PRJEB29103, sample SAMN06111941) | human gut metagenome | biome: human gut; feature: ankylosing spondylitis patient; material...
GATTTCACGGCGTCCCGGTCCTCTGGACGGCTTTGTCTCACTACAAACTGTCAGACGAGTTATCGCTGATAACTCGCGACTAGGCATCCAAAATGTCGTCCTTGTGTCTGACCGCGGCTACAGCGGCACAAGAAATATCAATGACTGCCTGAGAAATAAAGTCGGATTTCTGTTCAACATGAAATGCGGGGTGTCAGGCAGTCTTACCCAGGAACTCATTGATGAAGAAAGACTCAATCTCCAGGACCTAAACCGAAGGGATTGGTATACCCAGGTCTTCCAGGTGACAAAGAAAATCAACTGGATTTACGAGCCTAGTCCTGTAAAAAACCAGAGATCCACAAGAAAGACACAGGAAACTGCGGAGCTTTACTGGCACATCTACTTCGATCGACAAATTGCTGAGAACGCCAGACAAGGACTGTTCGAGAGAATCGATCGCGTACAGGAAAAGATAGCCAACGGTAAGGCGCTCGATGAAAACGAACAAACTCTATTGGAAGAAGTCTTTGAAAAACATGAGCAAGACAACGCCGTCAGCTACACCGTCGACAATAAAAAAGTAGACCAAAAGCTCCGCTACAAAGGTTATAGGGTGCTCGTGAGTGACGAAATATCCGATGCCGGAAAAGCTTGGTGTGCTTACCAGGAACGCTGGATCGTTGAAGATACGTTTAAAACGCTCAAATCTCGCTTGGGCTGCTCTCGAAACCGAGTCTCTGATAACGAGTCATTAACCGGCAAAACATTTGTGCAGTTCTTGGCGACCTCTATTGCAATGATCGTCAGAACGAGATTGAGAAAATATAGTGAAGAGTGCAAAAAGAACAGCACACTGCCGATGGTTTATGACGGAGACTGCAGAGTTCTTGACTCTTTGAATAATGTGATGCAGGCCAGATTCTGCGGAGGTTATTACTTCGGAGAGATCGCCGGAAAAAGAAGGAAGTTATTTGAAGCTCTCGGAGTTCCGGTTCCCGACGCAGAGCCGGAAAAGGAACAGGATTACGATGACGAAGAAGAAACAGAATTCTAGAGAGGCCGATTTGGTTCAGAGGCCGGCCTCTGCTAGAGGCTCTAAATTTTGCAATATTTCAGAATGGAAGTTAAAACGCTTCGACTAAAAAAAGAAAAGCCCCGTGAAAGAACCTCACAGGGCTGGAATCTTGGCGGAGTGGACGGGACTCGAACCCGCGACCCCCGGCGTGACAGGCCGGTATTCTAACCAACTGAACTACCACTCCTTGGTGGATGCTGAGAGTCTCGAACTCCCGACCTACGCCTTGTAAGGGCGCCGCTCTACCAACTGAGCTAAGCATCCTTCGTTATTAAGATCTCGCTGTCTCAATCACGAAAGATTCTATTCTACTACATCTTTTAAATTTTTGCCAGCAACAAACTTCGGAACTTTACGGGCCGGAATATCAATTGATTTATTTGTCCGAAGATTGCGGCCTTTGCGAGCTGCACGCTCGACAACAGAAAAAGTACCAAAGCCGAGTAATTGGACTTCTTTGCCGTTCTGCAATGCATTCGTAATTGTGTCGATCATCGCATCAACAGCGCGCTGTGCTACAAGTTTGGAAATGTCGCATTTAATTGCGACGGCTTCTATGAGATCTGCTTTATTCATCATTCCCTCCGAGAGAGATAAAGGGGTAAATAAACTCTGATTCGTTAATCATAGCAGTATTTGTGGGCAAATTAAAGGTTTTCTAGGCAATTCTTCCCATTTGTGAGGCAAATTTTCTTATCTGGCCTGAGGTTGTTGATTAACTATGAGTCTGTTTTATTGAATTTGCCCCCATATTTTTACAAGTTTCAAACCCATCCTTTTAAGTTCCAAAACCAACAAATGATTTTGAAATTGACTACCTGAACAGAGCTTGAGTCGGTCGAAATTTGTTACATAAATTCAATCGGTTTGAGTCTGGGTAAAAAATAAGAGGGCCGAAGCCCCCTCCTCTTAAACCAGTTGATCTTAGTTGCGCGCAGTCGATCCCGTAGCTGAAGTTCCCACTTCAATCTGCTGTTTCGCAGTGATAGGCTGCTCAATTGTCTGAGGTAACGCTTCAGGCTGCTTGGATAAACCGTACTGGAACACTTCGTCAATGGTGCGGACAGGACGAATCACCAATCCTTCCTTGACGTTTTCAGGTACTTCCTCCAAATCCTTCACGTTTTCTTCCGGTATTAGCACTTCTTTGATACCGCCTCGAAGCGCCGCCAAAAGCTTCTCTTTCAAACCGCCGATCGGAAGAACTTCGCCTCTCAGCGTAATCTCACCAGTCATAGCCACTTCAGCCTTGACAGGAATACCCGTCAGAGCGGAAACCAAGCCCAGCGTGATAGCGGAACCCGCACTCGGACCGTCTTTAGGCACAGCTCCTTCCGGGAAATGGACATGAATATCCGTCTCAGAGATTTGCTTGTAGGTAATGCCCAAACGAGAAGCCCTCGAACGAACCACTGTACGTGCAGCTTCTACAGATTCTTTCATCACATCGCCCAAAGAACCGGTACGTGTTATTTGGCCTTTACCCGGCATTGTTGCGACTTCGATCGTAAGCAGATCGCCGCCGACTTCCGTCCAAGCAAGACCTGTGACTTGGCCGACTTGATCTCCCTTGTGCATGACACCGAAGTTGTAGCGACGGACACCGAGGAAGTAGTCAAGATTGTCGGAGTTGGCGACCACCTTTCCTTTGGTCTTCTTCAGAAGGATGTCACGGACCGTTTTACGGCAGATCTTATTGATCTCGCGCTCTAGGCTGCGGACACCTGCTTCGCGGGTGTAGTAGCGAACGATGTCAACAATCGCAGAGTCTTCGATCTCGAGTTCGCCCGGCTTCACACCGTTCAGTTTCATCTGTTTCGGGATCAGATGTCTCTGAGCTATGTGGAGCTTTTCATCCTCCGTGTAACCGGAAAGATGTATCACTTCCATACGGTCAAGCAGCGGAGCCGGAATGTTCATGGAGTTGCTAGTCGCAATGAACATCACATGTGACAGATCGAAATCCACTTCTACATAGTGATCCTGGAAAGTGTTGTTCTGTTCAGGATCCAGCACTTCCAAGAGCGCAGCCGCTGGGTCGCCTCTGTAGTCCATACCCATCTTATCGACTTCGTCGAGCAAGAAAAGCGGATTATTGGTTTCCGCCTTAGTAAGACTCTGGAGAATTCGACCCGGCATGGAACCGATATAGGTTCTTCTGTGACCTCGGATTTCGCTTTCATCTCTTACGCCGCCTAAAGCCAAACGCACAAACTTACGTCCGGTTGCGCGGGCGATAGACTGGCCCAAAGATGTCTTACCGACTCCAGGAGGTCCGACTAAGCAGAGGATCGGAGATTTCACATTCTTGACTCGGCTTTGAACCGCTAAGTATTCAAGAATGCGTTCCTTCACCTTCTCAAGACCGTAATGGTCTTCTTCCAAAACGGCGTCTGCCTTGATGAGATTCGTGTTGACACGAGTTCTCTTGCTCCACGGCAGAGAAATCAGCGTGTCAATGTAATTTCGAATCAGATTGGCTTCCGCGCTGTTCTGACCCTGCATACGGAGCTTCTTGAGTTCGCCGAGGGCCTTTTCCTCGCCTTCGGGACTCATCTTGGCAGCTTTAATCTTGCGCTCGATTTCCTCAAATTCTTCGTCGGTATCGCCCAATTCTTTCTGAATGGCTTTTACCTGTTCATTGAGGTAATAGTCGCGCTGGTTCTTTTCCATTGCCTTCTTCACACGGCCGCGAATACGCTTTTCCGTCTGCTGAATGTCAACTTCTTCCTCGAGCATGTCAAAAAGAAGTTCAAGACGTTCCTTTGTTCCAACCGTTGCAAGCAGATCCTGCTTACGGGAAGGAGAAAGAACCAGCAACTGGGCAATGGATGTGATGAGCTGTTCCGGATCGGTTAATGAAGAAATCCGATTCAGCTGATCGTTCGTAATTCTCTTATTGTTCTTTTGGTATTCGGTAAAGGCTGTCAGGATCGTCCTGCGCAGCGGCTCAAAAGTGCGCTGGGAAATTCTATCCTGAGGAATGTCTTCCACCTCAGCAAAAATTTGCTCGTCTTCTTTGTACTGAGTAACTCGGACACGGCGAATACCCTCTACCAGGACTTTGAAAGTACCGTCAGGCAGCTTCAAAGACTGGACGATACGCGCAACCGTACCGACATCAAACAGATCATCGGAAGATGGATCTTCGATGCCTGCATCGCGCTGTGCGACGAGCAAAAGCTCTTTGTTCGCCTTCTCAGAAGACGTGACATTGCGAAGAGCACTAAGCGACTTCTCGCGTCCGACGAAGAGCGGCACAACCATCTGAGGGAAGACAACAATGTCTCTCAGCGGCAACACCGACATCATCGGATTTGAATTAGTTGTACGTTTCTGAATCATCTAAATCCTTACTGCTAAAAAATACACTACGTAAGCTACTACTTGGGGACGCTTGAAAAAAAATCAAGGGCGCCAAATATTTAAAAATCGTTTCTATACTGTATCAAAAGTAAAAGGCCCCTCGCCTTAAGCCTTTCAAGATTTTGTGGCTATTTTGGGGACCTTAATCAAGGGATGGTGGATAAACAGACCATCCAAGGAGAAAAAAGGAGGTGCCGAAGCGACCTCCTATTTACCGTTATTTAGTGATGAACTCGGCTTGTCCGTCTCTCATCGTGGAGGCTTTCACCACCACTCTGGCGACGTCTTTTCTGCTCGGAATCTCAAACATAGCAGAAAGGAGTGCATTCTCAATAATGGACCGCAGGCCGCGGGCTCCGGTCTTTCTTTCCTGAGCCATTTTGGCTGCTTCTTTGAGCGCATCCGGTTCGACTTCGAGAACAACGCCTTCCAATTCGAACAATCGTGCGTACTGCTTCAGGACCGCATTCTTCGGTTCGGTCAGAATGCGAATCAGCGCTTCTTCGTCTAGGTCATCCAACGTTGCAATCACCGGGAGACGTCCGACCAACTCAGGAATCAAGCCGTAGCGAACTAGATCCTTAGCTTCAATATCGCGGAGCACTTCGCCTTCACTTCTATCGTCGGCCCCCTTAACATCGGCTTCAAAACCGATGCCACTGCGCTCGGTTCTTCTGCGAATGATCTTATCCAAACCTTCAAATGCGCCGCCGCAAATGAAGAGGATGTTCGAAGTATCGACCGGAATATTGTTTCCCTGAGGATGCTTTCTTCCGCCGGCAGCCGGAACATTGGCAACGGTACCTTCAACGAGCTTTAACAAAGCCTGCTGAACGCCTTCGCCGGATACGTCGCGGGTAATAGACGGGTTCTCACTCTTGCGGGCAATCTTATCGATTTCATCAAGATAGATAATGCCCATCTGAGCGCGTTTGAGGTCCATATTGCAGCTTTGCAGAAGCTTCAGGATCACGTTTTCGACGTCTTCACCGACGTAGCCGGCTTCTGTCAGAGTCGTTGCATCTGCAATTGCAAAAGGAACATTCAGCATTTTGGCCAAACTTTGAGCTAAAAGCGTCTTGCCGGAACCTGTCGGACCGATAAGAAGAATGTTGCTCTTCTGAATCTCAACTTTTTCGTCGGAATCATCTCCGATGAATTTGCTTCTAAGACGTTTGTAATGGTTGTAAACCGCAACAGAAAGAACCTTCTTCGCCTGTTCCTGACCGATCACATATTGGTCAAGATTGGCATAAATTTCTTTCGGCGTTGGCAGTTCTCCGTACAAAATCGGATCCTGCTTTTCTGCCTCTTCTGCTTCGGCTTCTTTAGCAGGGGCTTCGGAACCTGCGTTCTTATTGTGAGCTTCGAGATATTGGTAGCGCTTCAAAGCTTCTTCAATCACACCGGAGTAACGAGCAAGCTCTTCAGTACATTCTTTACAAATGTACTGATCTCCGATGTTTGACTTATAAATTTCAGAGTACTGTCCCTTTTTGGCTCCGCAAAAAGAACAGACGGGTCCCTCTTTGTTATCGCTCATAACTTCCTTAAATCTTTAATCCGCAAAATCAATTATTTCTTTCTAATGATTTGCTCGGAACGTTTTCTAAATACGCCGTCGATAATTCCGTATTCCACTGCCTGTGCGCTGCTCATGAAATTATCGCGTTCGGTGTCGACCGCAATCTTTTCAATGGACTGGCCGGTATGTTCGGACAGGATTGTGTTCAAACGGCTGCGCAACTCCAAGATTTCTTTCGCCTGAATTTCAATGTCTGCAGCGGTTCCGTTTGTACCGCCGGAAGGCTGATGAATCATGATGCGGGAGTTCGGCAGTGCAAAGCGTTTGCCCTTCGCACCTGCAGCAAGCAGGAACGCACCCATGGAAGCAGCCATGCCTAAGCAAATGGTGGAAACATCTGGCTTGATGAACTGCATCGTATCGTAAATGGAAAGACCGGCGTAGACGCTTCCTCCGGGGGAATCGATATAGAGCGAAATATCCTTATCCGGATTTTCGCTTTCCAGGAACAGCAGCTGAGCAACGACCAAATTGGCGCTCTGATCAGTCACCGGTCCTACCAGGAAGACTACGCGATCGCGTAACAGGCGGGAGTAAATGTCAAAAGATCTCTCTCCGCGTCCGCTCTGCTCGATAACCATCGGTATAAGTGCAGAATTAAAGTTTGAAAAGTCGGGCATACGCGTCTCCGTGGTTTGTAGTAGTTTTCAATGACAAACGGCAAGGACTAATGAGTACCTTGCCGACTTGTTTGTATTTTTCAGAGGCATTTTATTGCCTCTGACGCCTGAAATTGATTAAGCCTGCTGACCGCGACCCATCAGGTTTTCAAAAGAGATCGGTTCTTTCTTGACCTGAGCGTTCTTCAGGATCCAAGCGACGACATTGTTTTCCACAACAACCGCGGCAAGCTCAGCTTTGTGCTGAGGGTTGTTGAGGTACCAATCAACGACTTCTTTCGGATCTTCATAGCTCTTGGCGATGTTGTCGGCCAAAGCTTTGATCTGTTCATCAGTAGAAGTAATCTTTTCTTTCTCAACAATAGCGCTGATTTGCAGTCCAAGACGAACTCTCTGCTCAGCTTGGTCAAGCATGGCGTTGGCAGGAATGCTGTCGTTGGGGAGGTTAATTCCCTGAGCCTTCATGTTTTCGATGGCGTCGTGGACCAGAGCCTCTCTCTGTTCTTCAACAGCAGCGTGCGGAACCGGGAACTTGGCAACGGACAGAAGAGCATTCATGGCGCTCTGCTTAGTACGTGCTTCAAGACGAGCTGTCACTTCGCGCTGGAGGTTTTCTTTAACGTCAGCCTTGAGTTTGTCGATACCATCGTTAACGCCGAGGTCTTTTGCGAACTTGTCGTCAAGGGCGGGAAGAATTTCTTCGTCAACTTCTTTCAGCGTAACTTCGAACTGAACTTCCTTGCCGGCAAGGTTCTTGGCAGGATAGTTTTCAGGGAAAGTCAGGTTGAAAGTCTTGGTTTCGCCGGCTTTCATACCGCGAATCGCGTTTTCGAATTCGGGGAGCATTCTGCCCTGACCGAGAGCGAAAGCGTAGTCTTTAGCTGTACCGCCTTCGAAAGCAACGCCGTCAAGAGTGCCCTTGAAGTCAACGATAACGCGGTCGCCGTCAGCAGCAGCCTTGTCAGCCTTTTCGAAAGTGGCGCGCTGTTTGCGCATAACGTCGAGTGTCTTTTCAACGTCAGCGTCTGTCAGTTCGCATTCGTATTCTGTAACGGAAGCGTCTTTCATGTCAGGAACTTCGACGTCAGGGAAGACTTCGAAAGTAGCTGTGAAGGACATTGTGTCTTCATTTTCAGGAGCGCCTTCGGTCGGAGCGATATCCGGGTAGCCGGAGACGTGGTATTTGCCTTCCTGAACTTTTTCAACGAAAGCGGCAGAAACGAGTGCGTTGATTGCATCAAACTGAATTTCCTGACCATAAGCGGCTCTGACCATAGCGGCAGGAGCATGGCCGGGACGGAAACCGTGGAATTTAGCTTTCTTTGCTTTTTCGCGAAGAGCTTTAGCAACACGAGCATCGAGTTCTTTACGAGAAATCGTCAGCTCAATGGTGCGCTGAAGAGGATTCGGCTTAACTTCTTCGGCTTTTGTTTCTTCAGCCGGAGCTGCTGTGGCTTCTGTTTTTTCCTCTACCTTTTCTTCTACTTTGGTTTCTTCTGCCATTTAAATATTTCCTTTCCGGATATGCCCGAAGGGGGCTTGTTTATAGAGTGGAGAAGCAGTGCTTCCCTGTTTGATCGTCGGATTATAACTGTAAATGAACGAGATACAACTTAAAACATGTAAAGTTTGATGAAATTTATAGCTATTGATTATCATTATCAATTAGGAAAGAATTTACAGTATTTACGATCATTTTTTCCTTATCTTTAGAAATTCAACTTGAACGTTAGTTGAAAAGGTTCTTCACACCACGAATAGAATCGAAAAATTTTGAAGAGGTTTTACTCAAAAGACGAATTGCAGTATCGGGCAAACTTCATCTCTTATATGTGTTACACGAAAGTTTCTTGATGTCCTCCTGCCCTGCCTCATTTGTGGAAGAATTTGCCTAACGCTAATAGTTAGCTCACAAATTTTTACGCTCATTTTGATTTTACTTAGGTATAAATACCTAGAAACTTTCCCTAGTTCAGATATAATTCATTTGACGAAATACCTCATAAAGGAGTCCGCGATGTATAGAGACAGTGCTAAAGCCCGCGTCGCTGCACGGGACCTTAGAAGACAACAGGTCAAGTTATTTAAGCTTGGTGCAACCATCACTCTTTGTGCTTTTTTTGATCTCTCAGCTGGCAGATATGATCTTCTAGCGACGTTTCAAAAAATATTTTTTCTTTTACAAACAAGGCACTCGAGAGTGCCTTGACTTGTTTCTGCGTTGAGCCCTGCAAAAGTTTTTGTTTTGTGTATAATTCAGTCTTCTCAGCACAGGGGAATCGCCAAGCTGGTTAAGGCACCGGATTCTGATTCCGGCATTCGAGGGTTCGAATCCTTCTTCCCCTGCCAAATTTCGTATGCCCATAGGTGCCTGTGAGCGCCCTAACCTCCCGAAAGTTCGATTTTTCTTTTCTTTTCTGAGCTTTTCTATCCAACTTTACAATTTATTGCATACTTCATTGAAGGCCCTCCAGTGCCCTTCAATGCCCTTTAAAGCCTATGAATGCCCGTGCTTTTAGGTATCCGTTTAGGTAGCTTTTTGAGTTCTATTATCTTTTCATTTCGGGATACCTAAACATGCCAAAAATAAGTAAGACTTTAAGTGAGAAACAAATTCAAAGCATAGTAACAAAAGCCATTGATGGAACATATGCTATCGGAGGCGTAGAGGGCTTATGCATCCGCATAAGAGACAATAAATGTAAATTTGTCCTCAGATATACGTTGGATGGCACCCGGCATGTCCTGACGCTGGGGGACAGATCCGTATTATCACTCTCTGCTGCTAGAAAAATTGCTCTTGAAAAGAAATTGTTGATTGTGAAAAATCAAGACCCAGTTGCAATAAGGAAATTGGAACGATCATCAAAACAAACACAACAACCAAGAAAAAACAAAAACTTTGAATTTGTAGCCAAACAATTTATTGCTGAACGCCAAAAAAACGGTTACTGGCGTTACAACCGAAAAAATGGTGCGCTGCAAAGCATGCGGCTGTTGGAACGGTACGCTTTCCCAAAAATTGGTCAATTGAGTGTCAATTCTCTAACGTCAGAGATAATTTGGGACTTTATTAAGCCTATTTGGACAACAAAAACAAACACAGCTCAAAAACTCTTAACTTTGGTTCGTCAAATATGTAACTGGGCTATCGCACATAATATTCGTCGGTTCAAAGACAACCCTGCTGATTTGAAGACATCTCTAGGAGTCTTATTAGAACCGCTCAAATATGCCAGGAAACCTAAGCAAAATCACGCAGCTGCTAGCGTCGAAGATTTACCTGAAATATTTTCTCGCCTTCATAAACTACATTCAGTTTCAGCCAAAGCTGCTGAATTTGCAATTCTCACAGCTGCAAGATCTTCTGCTGTAAGATTTGCAACGTGGGATGAATTCGACTTAGGGAAAGGGATCTGGAGAATTCCTTTAGAACACGACAAATCAAAACTTCAAAAAAGAGACAGAACTATCTTTCTCAGTAAAGAAGCCATCGCCCTATTAAAAAATCTCTGTCGCTTCCCGGAAAGTCCTCTCGTATTTAATGGCTATAAAAATAAACCATTGGCTGATATGACTCTTCTTATGGTTTTAAGACGTTTGCATAAAATCAGAAAAAAAGAAGACCACATTGGTTGGATCGACCACGCCAAAACAAGGCTTTTGGGAAAAGAATGCATTATCACTCTCCATGGTACAGCTAGAGCGACTTTTAAAACTTGGGCAAAATCTGATGTGTTCAAAAACAATCGTCGCTTTGATCAAGAAGCCGTCGAGTTATGTCTCTTGCACTCAAAAAATGACGGATATAACGGTGCCTACGACCGAGCATTCTTAGCCCGTGAGCGAAGATTCATCATGAACGAGTGGGCCAAATATTGTTTTTCAAAAATCAATCGCTAAAAGTTTCACCGGTGAAACTTCTCATCCCATATCCTATTTAGCTCTCATTGAATTTCATGCTTAAAAACAAAATACTTCATGTGCGCCTATCCGAAGAAGACGCCAATAGGTGGTATAAATTAGCAAAAGCTCAAGGTATTACCTCCTCCGTGCTTTCCCGACGGTTAATACAAACCTTTTTAAGTGATCACGCGCAAGCTGAGGATTCTCGTGGGCTAGACCCGATCGAACCTACCCAATCAACTTCAAGGAAAATTTTAAAAATCCGTCTTACCGAAAATGAATATTTCAACTTTTCCAAAGTTTCAAAACAGTTATGTATGAGCAACCAAGAATGCTTAGTAAGAGTTGTTAGAGCTTTTCTTATGAATGGGTATGTAGTCTCTGAAAATGAAAGCGAGGCCGTCAAATTGTACGTTCAAGAATTAAGAAAAATTGGCGTCAACCTTAACCAAATTGCCAAAAGAATCAATGAGGCTGCCGCAGTGGAAGTTTCATCTGACCTCATCAGAACAGCTCTATCAGAGATTGAAGAAGTAAAAGGAAAAATTCGAACCCAAGAAAATCAAATAGAAAACTTTCTAAAGCGAACTCGTGGACGTTCAAAGATAGACCTTCAAATTTAAGGCCCTCCAGGATAAATTTTTCGCCGTCTTTTATCAACTCGCTTCACTAGAGATAATTATGAAAATTTCTACAAGAATCACTCTTGTCAAGCGTGTAGCGGATAGTTTGAAAAGCTCAGTATTAGTGCCTTGTTACTTGGCCTATTCCAATTCAACTACTATGCTATAGCTATAGTGATTGGCTATTTTTTAGTTTCATTGACTCTTGGAATACAAATGAACGAAGTTTGGCTTTTGTTTACGGTCTTCTGTATTGCTCTGGCTGCATTTGGGTTTTATTTTGCTTTTTCCCTAAAAAATAAACAACGTTAAAAATTTGCTTCCTCGCATTTACTCTGAAGCTAGAAGAGTTTCACAGTGAACTGTTCGGCAGATGCCTTCTTCTCGTATGACTGAATGGCATCACTCAACTGCTTGTAGGTCTGTCGCAACTCGCTC
>ENA-USUA01001321-USUA01001321.1-human-gut-metagenome-genome-assembly--contig:-NODE-1321-length-11491-cov-457.922814_pt1 | contig 11491 bp, 8 predicted proteins | sample MGYA00250057_ERZ773390 | MGnify/ENA primary metagenome ERZ773390 (study PRJEB29103, sample SAMN06111941) | human gut metagenome | biome: human gut; feature: ankylosing spondylitis patient; material...
TATTAAACTTAGTCAAATAATTACTGATTGCCCTCCGCCTCCACAATCTGTCCATCAAACAGGCGGATGGTGCGATGGGCTATCTTGGCATCATGCTCATTATGCGTTACCATGACGATGGTGGTGCCTTCGTGGTTCAGCTCGGTAAGCAGATGCATCACCTCGGCTCCATTCTTGGAATCGAGGTTACCCGTAGGCTCATCGGCTAGGATGAGCTTCGGACCAAAGACCACGGCACGGGCGATGGCTACTCGTTGCTGCTGACCACCTGATAGCTGGTGAGGGAAGTGCTTGGCACGATGACTGATGGCCATTCGCTTCATAATCGCCTGCACCCTTGCCTTGCGCTCCGCCTTCGGAATATTGAGGTAGGTAAGAGGAAGCTCGATGTTCTCCTCTACATTCAATTCATCTATCAGGTTGAAGCTCTGGAACACAAATCCGATTTCTCCCTTTCTCACATCCGTACGCTCCTTTTCCTTCAGGTTTGCCACCTCGTGATTACCCAGGAAATATTTTCCCGAAGTAGGGTTGTCGAGCAAACCGAGGATGTTGAGCAAGGTGGATTTGCCGCAACCGGATGGTCCCATAATGGCAACAAACTCGCCGTCTTCTACTGTGAAAGATACGTTATTTAAAGCAATCGTCTCCACATCTTCTGTGCGGAATGACTTGCAAAGATTCTCTATTTTAAGCATTTTCTTATCTTTTTACTTTTTTACCTTTTTTACTTTTAATTTTATTCATCCTTGAGATACTTCACCGGATTACTATTCGCCACCTTGTAGCAGTTGATGACGACGGAAAGCCCGATGATGACGAGCAAGATGATGGTAACGCCGATAAACAGCAAAGGCGTCATCGTAATCTTCTCGCTAAACGACATCAGCCATTGTCTGGCTATCAGCCAAGCCCCCAAGTCGCCTACGATGATGCAAGGCAAGGCAATCTTCATGATGTCCTTCAGGAAGATGCGAAGAATATCCTTCACCTTCGCTCCGTTCACCTTTCTGATTGCAATCTCCTTGCGGCGGCGGTTTACCTCATCGCTCGTATAACCCACCAATCCGAAGAGGGCGATAATCATCGTTACGATGCCGGCAACCAGGATTCCGTTGCGGAAATTGAGCTGGGAAGCATACTGGTTAGCCAGTTCTGAGGCATAACTCTTCACGATGACCTTATTGTTCGGATACATCGCCTGCACCTTCGATTGCAACTCCGACAACGATTCATCCTTCAGTTCATTAAACTTAACCAACATGTAGTAAGCCGTCTTGGCTGAATAGAAATACAAATCTGGAAATTCATTCATACCATCCCCCCCGGTTTCCACAGCACCCCAGCGAATATTCCTGCACACGCCACAAATGGTAAAGATATTATTATCATGTCCCGTACAGGTAATTTGCTTGCCAACTACGCCATCCTTCCAATGCCACGTTTTGATGAGTTTCTCAGCACCTCGTTCATCAATAATTACCTGTCGGCAACTGTCATTTCTTTCCGTAAAGAAAGAACCCTGAACGATAGGAATATTCATCATCTTGAAGAAATTGTCGTCCACTCCCGACATCTCCATGATATTAAAGGTATTCTTCTCGTCGCCAGGTACTCCAACCATATTTCCACTACGATCATACCCATCGAGCGGAACATTAAAAGTCGAACTGCAATCCTTGACATTCGGCATCCGTCTGATTTCTGCCAGACATTGGTTGCGCTGGTCTCTATTGCTGGCATCTATCGAAACAATCGCTACATGATCATAATCATACCCAGGATTGAGCCCCAACATCAGCTGGTATTGACCATTCACGATGTAAAGCAAACTGAACAGCAAACCAGAGATAACGAACTGGATACCCAGCAAACCAAGTTTCCATCGGTTGCGATTCTCATTATAACCACGGAAAGCGATGGCTACAGGAATCCTGTTGTAAAGCCAACCTGGCAGCAAGCCGCCAACCAGCAGTACCAGAATACAGATAGCCACCAATATCCAACTGCCACGATTAAGTACCAACGTGCTTACCGGAGCAGAGAGGAAGTTTTCGATGGTTCCCTTGCAAAGGAATACAAGACCTGCAGCAAGAACAACCGACAGCCCCACATGCACCAAAGCCTCAGAGAAAATGATGGCATGAATGTTCTTCGATTCGGCACCATAACATTTTCGGACAGCCATCTCATGAGAGCGAGTCACGAGATTTCCTACGATGATAAGCAGATAGTTCATCACGGAAGTGAAGAGGAGGACAAAAGCGATAATTCCCATAATCCATCCCATCTTCTTGATATAAGGATTTTGGGTGTAAACATCGCTCAATACCGTGAAATCATAGTTCAGTTCTATTCCCATATTGTTCATCTCCTTCAAAGGGAAATGATCCTCTCGCATCTTATTCACGTAAGGCTTGAGTTCTTTTGCCTCATGCCCCTTTGCCAACCGGATGTAGGACCTATAGGAATCATTTCCCACCCATTGGCCTCTGCCATCGTAGGAATATACGTATGGCACACTACACCTCGACAGAATCATCTGCGTACCATGAAAGGAAGAACCCCAGGGAAACGCTTCGAAAACACCATAGATGGTAAAAGTGGTTCCCGGATAATTAGAAAGCGTGAAATGCTTACCTACAACATTACCGCCAATTTTTGCTGCCGTTTCTGAATCGATGAGACAGGATAAGGGTTGGGATAGAATCTGTTTAGCCTTGCCTATCAATATCTTCTGTGGAAAGACATCAAAGAAACAACTGTCTGCCATCCTGATATTGGCAGAAATGATGTTCTGGTCTTCCATCTTGCATTGGGCATCATCATAAAAATAGTGAGTACTGGTAGCAGCTTCCACCATAGGCGCATATTGCTTTACACCTTGGGCGGTGGCTCCTGAAGTATTGGTAAACTCCATGGTTTCGCCATGGTTAGTACCCACTTCTGAAATCTGATACGTCCTTTCCCATCCTGGGAAATACGTATCGTAAGTCTGCTCGAAATAAATCTCGGCAATAATTACCGAACTGATTGCCAATCCGAGCGCCAGACACAAGATCTTCACGAAATTGTGCTGGCCCCTTAGAGGCAGATTCTTGAATGCATTAATAATATGTTTCATCGTATATTGTATATAAGGGCGTATGCCCCAATTTCACAGTTCTAATTTCTCATTTCTAATTTAACATTAGAATTTCATTATCCTTATAGGCTTCATAGCCGCTAACGATAACCTGCTCGCCCGGCTCCAAGCCCTCAATCACCTCATAATACTGAGGATTCTGGCGACCGATGGTTATCTTTCGGCGATAAGCCTTCTTGCCACTCTTGTCTAATACGAAGATCCATTGACCGCCCGTTACACTATAAAACGTGCCTTTAGGGATGATTATTGCCTGCTTCGACTGACCGAGCTGCAAATCTACATAATAAGTCTGACCGGTTCGGATGTTGCCAGGGCGAACGCCCTTGAAGACGAAGTCGATACGGAACCTACCGTCTCTTACCTCGGGATAAACCTTGCGAACCTGCAGGAGATAATGCTTGCCGTTCTGCTCGAAGGTAGCAGTAAGTCCCGGTTTTACCCGGTCGATGTAATGCTCATCTACCTGTGCCTGCACCTTGAAATCGCTGAGGTCGTTGATGACTCCTATCTTCTGTCCGGCAGAAATGCTCTGTCCCAGCTCCACATCGAGCAAACCGATTTCGCCCGAAATGGTGCTGCGGATGTTCAGCTTCTCCTTGCGCTGGCGAACCAGCTGCACATTCTTCTGCATGGCTTCCAGATTATCACCCATCTGATCCATCTGCGAACGGCGCAACTGGGCATCCTTCTTCAATCGCTTGCTGATGAGCGCATGCTTCTTGACGGCAAGGTCGTAATCTTCCTTAGCCTTCAGATACTCCTCGCGCGAATTGAGTTCTTCCTTGTGCAACGCCTCCTGATGCTGATAGGAACGGCGCTTGGTAATGACATCCTGCGAAAGCGACAGTTCCTCGTTGCTGTTGTTCAGACGGTCCTGCTCCATCGAAATCTGGGTGTTGCGAAGCATGTCCTGCTTTTCGGCAAGTTCGCTTTCGGCATTCAGAATCTCCAGATCGAGATTCGAATTGCTCAGTTTCACGATCACATCGCCCTTGTTCACGTGGGCACCTTCATCCACCACTTTCTCCAGAACAATACCACCTTCCTCGGAACTGATCTGTACCACGGAGATAGGAACCACCTGTCCATCCACCGAAACATAATCGTTGAACTGCGCCTTCTCTACGGTTCCGATGCTCAATCCCTTCCTGTCTACCTTCAGGGTGGAAGAGAAATTGCTCAATCCCAACCAAATGAGGACTGCGATCAAAACCGCTCCTCCGCCAATCCATGCCCAATACTTGCGAGGCACGAGATATTTTTTCTTTTCTATCTTTATATCCATAATTTATCTTATTAAATTTTCTCCCTGGTAATAAGCAACCAACCTCTGTTTGATAATGAGCAGCATCTGCATTTGGAGTTCCTTGATTCTGCTTTCCAGAAGCGTCTGGGCTGCGGTATGAAGATCGAAGGTAGAAAGCATTCCTTCCTCAAACTTCCGGCTCGACATGTGATAGGCGAGCGAATCAGAGGCCACCTTCTTCTGCATCTGATGCAACTCCTTGGCGTAACCCTCTGCATCCATTACCGCCTGGACTATCTGGTCGTGAAGCTTGCGACGGGTTTCCTCCAGGTTCACCTGTGCCAGTTGCCAGTCGTTGCGTGCCTTCTTCACGCTGTGCCATCGGTCGCTATTATAAATAGGTATGGAAAGGGTCAACGCGAGGTATTCGCCCTGGTTGTTGTGAAACTGCGAGGCAAACCCATCGTATTGCCCTTTCTGAGAGAGATTCTTATAATAGTTGGTAGAAATGCCGCCACCGAGAGAGAGTGATGGCAGCAATCTGCCTTTTGCAATCTTGTAATCATACCGTGCCCGCTCCACTTCGTATTCTGCCGACTTCAAATCGGGAGAAATATTCTGAAAGCCCTGGTAAATGGCTTCGGAATTTGTATAAGAAGCTGAAACCTCTATATTTTCTGCCTTTAGCTTCAGATTCCGCTCTTCAGCTATCTGGATTTTCAGTTCTTCATCCACCGGAAAATTCATCGCCGATTTCAAGGCTAGCAAGCTCTGCTTTGCCACATTCTCCTGATGCGTAAGATTGTATTCATCTTCCGCCACCTGCGATTCCATCTGCACCACATCCGGTCGGCCTTTCTCGCCCAGTTCATACAGGCGCTTCATCTTAGCCAGCATCCGCTTGCTTTCGGTCAGTTTCTCGCTTGCTATCTGAATGCTAGCCTCAGCATAGGCAGCATCCACATATTTCTGCATCACGTCGATGGCTCTATCGTCCTGAATTTTCTGCATCGCCGTGGCTGAATAATCCCGGCTCAACTTTGCCTGCTTCAAGGCGTTGATGGTGGCAAAACCATCGAAGACATTCAGTTCGGCATAAAGCTGATAATAGTTGTTGAATGTCGTTACATTATTATAAGTATTGGTTTCCGGATCGATGTTTCGTCCCCAGGCATACTGTCCCTGCACACCCCCGCTAACCATAGGCAGAAAACTAGTCACCGCCTTCTGATAATCCTGCTTGCGTTGTCGAGCATTGATCACCTCTCGCTTCACATCCGTAGCATGACTTACGGCGTAAGCCATGCAGGAGTCAAGCCCCCATGTCTTAGCTTGGGGTTCTCCTATAGCCTCAGCAGCCGTTTGAGGTGTCGCCGCAACTTGCGCCGTAACCTCTAAGCTCCCCAAAGCCATCAATCCGATGTATAATCCTATTCTTTTCATTGTCAATCATTATTTTGTCTATATAATGACAATCGCCGTGCCAAAAGTAAGTATCATCTGATTATCAATTGGTTAACAACAACACCACTAAAAGAGAACTGTCCAATAATTAGACACCACCGCCTAATTATTGGACAATTCGAAAGTGAATATCATCAATTCTTCAAAAACATTCTCATTTTTTCTTATAACAATTCCCTTGCTATCCAGGCACACGCCTCTGCATCAGCCAAGGCATTGTGGTGCTTGGTAAGGTCATAACCGCAATATGCAGCTACCGTTTGGAGCTGGTGGTTGGGCAGTAGAGAGCCGAGTTTCTTCCTCGATGCCCTGCAGGTGCAGAAAAACTGATAATCGGGATAGTCCATTTGGTAGGTTCTAAATACTGCCTTGAGGCAACTTTCATCAAATGGTGAGTTATGAGCTACCAGAGGCAGCCCCTCTATCTTAGGCGCAACCTCTGCCCATACTTCTGGAAAAACCCTGGCATTCAAGGTATCTTCCAAGGTCAATCCATGTACCTGCGTATTCCAATAGGAGTAATACTCCGGCTCTGGCTTGATGAGGGAGTAGTAACTATCCACTATCTCGCCATCCCTCACAATTACGATGCCCACGGAGCAAACGCTGCTACGCTCGCTGTTGGCTGTCTCAAAATCTATCGCTGCAAAATCTTTCATCATCAAAAACTCTGATAATAGTTTTGTTATGCTCCACCCTGCTTTTATTGCTCAAAATTTTTTCATCTTTCAAACCCTTTCTTATTTTATGGTCTTTTCTTGATCCATACCTTGTGACTTCCATTTCCTCTCCAGTCTATAGGAGAATTGGCATCACTGGTGATTTCCTTCAGTTCCGCCGAGGCTGCGGTTCGGCTAAGGTTGTTGATGTGGGCATAATCGGTCAGGGTAATGTAGCCATCACGCTCTATCACCTGCAAAGCCCTAGCTATTCGCTCCTCCTTGGAGAACAAGTTCTTCTTGATTACTTTCACGCCACTCATTTCACGCTCCAAGTCTGTCTCCTTACGGAGCTGCAGCAGCACCTCTGGATCCACCTTGAAGTTGACATTCTTCACCCCCACCTTGCGATAGAGCATCTTGTCGCCTTCCTCCTGCATCTCCGTAGGCTTCTCGTCTTCGAATCCTAAGGACAACGAGAACGTGCCGATGCCATCCAACTTGACGTTATAGCCCATGGAGAGCACCTCCACCATCATATCCTCCAAGTCCATCACCACCGCTTCGATAGTGCTTGGCGAGAAGGCACGATGATGCGACTTCATCTTCTCCGTCAGGTCTTTCAAGTTCAAAGTCCTGTTTATCACCATCTTGGGATAAACCTTGCGCTTGCCTTCGCCCTGCATGTCAGGCAGTTCCTGTAGTTTATACTTTGCCATTATAAATTCCTTTCTTTAGGTTATTTGATTTTTAAATACGACTATTTTGATTTCTAAATACCATCAAGGGGATTGTTTCTATCAATAGAATTGTTCGTAAACCCCTTACATTTCTCCGTTCAAAGGCTTTGGATGCACACTCAAAGCTTTTGTATGCCCGTTCAAAGGCTTTGGATGGACATCCAAAAGTTTCGAACAGAGATTTATTCGGTGCAAAGATACATTTTTCTATTGAAATAAACAAGTATTTATAGAAGTTTATTCCCTTTTACCATTCATTCCTCTCGGTTTTATCAAAAACGCACCCATTATTCCTCTCGGTTTTATTATTTTTTAGCTATTTATTCCTCTCGGTTTTATCAAAAAGTAGTATCTTTGCACTCAAATTAAGATAAAAAATAGATTATGTACATAAAACGAAACATAGATAAATATCTGTTGGAATGGAAGAATACACCAATTCATAAGCCTCTTTTACTGCGAGGAGCAAGACAAGTCGGAAAATCTTCAGCCATCAGAGAATTAGGAAGATCTTTCAAATATTACATAGAAGTCAATTTTGAAAGCCGAGAAGACCTCAAGGAGATATTTGAACAGTTGAGCGATGTGCATGAAATAGCAAATCGCTTAGGGATGATATTCTCCAAGCCAATAGTGCCAGGAGAAACGCTGCTCTTTTTGGATGAAGTTCAGGCGTGTCCAGAAGCCATTAAGCGACTATGGTTTTTCAAGGAAGATTTCCCGGAATTGCATGTAGTAGCGGCAGGCTCCTTATTGGAATTTGCCCTCAAAGACTTGTCTTCATTTGGAGTGGGACGTATCCGCTCACTCTTCATGTATCCGATGTCTTTCGACGAATTTCTTATGTCGCAAGGAAAGGAAGGACTTCTAAGGGAAAAACAAGCTGCCAACTATGAGCATCCTCTGTTCGCCGCATTCCATCATGATTTGGTACAGCAGTACCGCACATTTCTAATGGTTGGCGGTATGCCCGAATGTGTCAAGGCTTGGATTGAGACAAAAGATTACAATCAATGCCAAGCTGAGCAAGAAGACATTCAGCAAACCTATTATGACGATTTCGCCAAATATGCCAAAAAGGTAGACCCCATCTTGCTACGCAATACCCTACAGAGCGTAGTTCTACAAATCGGAGGAAAATTCATGTATAGCAAGGTGGAGGGAGGATATAGAGCAGATGACGTAAAAAAGGCTTTGCAGATGCTTTGTGACGCAGGCATTGTAAAACGTGTGAGTCATACAGCCGCCAATGGTCTCCCATTAGGTTGTGAAGTAAACGACAAGTTCCGTAAATATATCTATCTAGACAGTGGATTGTTGCTTAGCACATTAAATATGGATTTAGGTGGATCCCAGCAATTTACAGAACTAATCCTAGCAGGCGCCGCCGAAGAACTTGTCAACAAAGGTGGATTGGCGGAAATGGTGCTTGGTTGGGAACTCGTAAAATACAGCAATCCACGCTCACAACACGACTTATACTATTGGGAGAACATCGTGGAAGGCACATCTTCGGAAGTAGATTACGTAATAGCCAGAAACATGAAGGTGATGCCTATCGAATGCAAAGCAGGAACAAGTGGAAAGATGAAGAGTCTTCGCCTTTTCATGCGCAATAAGCATTTGGCAGAAGCCTACAGGTGCTCGCTCGAAAACTTTGCACTCTTAGAAAATCAAGATGCTCAAGATCGCAATTCTATTAGGCGAATCATAGTTAATCCCTTGTATGCCATCTCGAATATCTATCAATAGGCACATCGTGTGTGCTTTCACACCAAGTTGAGGCATTTGCATTATCTTTGATTGGAAGGCGAACACCTGCCAAACGGTAATTAAAGCTGGAAGGGTAAGTTCCCTACATGGGGGAGCCTACCCTTTTTGCGTATTGACAACTATTTTTATTTACCAAATGAAATATACATCTGTTCTTCTCTCAAAATAAGCAACGGCAATGTCTCGTGCAGCTTTAGGTTGAAATTTAACCTAAATTAAGCACAAACAAGTAGGATAGCTGCTTTTACAGCATATCATTCACCTCTTCCACCACCTGTCCATCAAAGAGATTGATGATGCGGTGGGCATAGGTGGCATCGTGCTGAGAGTGGGTTACCATCACGATGGTGGTGCCCTCATCATTCAGTTCGCTGAGCAATTGCATCACCTCCACGCCATTCTTGGAGTCGAGATTACCCGTAGGCTCATCGGCTAGGATGATGCTAGGCTTGCCCACCACGGCACGGGCGATGGCAACCCTCTGCTGCTGACCGCCCGAAAGCTGATGAGGATAATGCTTGGCACGATGGCTGAGCTTTACCTTGCGCAGGATGTCGAGCACTCGCTCCTTGCGTTCCGCCTTGCCAATGCCTAGATATTTGAGCTGCAGGTCGATGTTCTCCTCTACCGTCAACTCATCTATCAGATTGAAATTCTGAAAGACGAAACCGATGCGACCCTTGCGATAAGCCGTGCGCTCACGCTCCTTGAGATGTCCTACCTCCTCATCGCCCAGCCAATACTTACCCTCGGTAGGTGTATCGAGCAAGCCGAGGATGTTGAGCAAGGTAGACTTGCCACATCCCGAAGGTCCCATGATGGCTACAAACTCGCCATCCTTTACATTGATGTTCACGCCGTTCAGGGCGATGGTCTCTATCTCTTCTGTACGAAATATTCTCGTTAAATTCTCTGTACGTATCATCTTTTCCAATGTTAAATGTTAAGTGTTAAATGTTAAGTGTTTACTTAGCTCATCATGCTATTCCATCTTGATGCTGTCTATCGGATTCTCCAAGGCGGTGCGCAGGGTATAGCTGAAGACGGATACCAGGGCTAATACCAAGGTGAAGATGGCTCCTGCCACCAATGTCCACCATGGGAAATCGATGCGGAATTTGAAACCTATCAAGTATTCCTGCATCAGCTTGACACACAACGGGATGGCGATAACCACAGCCACACAAGATGTAATGAGGAATCGCTTGGACAGTTGCCATGCCGCATCAGCTACCGAGGCACCCATCACCTTGCGCAAGGCTATCTGTCGGCGCTGCTGATTGCTATAATATACCGACATGCCAAACAAGCCGAGGGCGGAAATCAAGATGGAGATGCCCATGAAGGTGATGATGAGCACCATCATGTTGTGCTTCTCCTTGAGCGCATCAGCCAAGGTGTCGTCCAGATACTCCGTATCCATGTCGGTAGGTACGCCCAACAGTTCCTTAGCCACTTGCTTGCAGGCACTCCGGATAGCAGCCAAGGCTTGGGCATGGTCACCACGAGTCTTCACCAAGATGGTCCAAAGCACATCATGATTGGAAGGAACACGTATCGCATTATGATTTCCAAATTTGTCAGATTTAAACTCATCAAGAGCGTCGCCACAGTGGAAATTTTTCACAACGCCACAAACCTCATATTCTGGCTTGCCTTCACGATTACCGAAATATGGTTTCTTGCTCGATACGCCAAAGGTTCGCTTAGCTTCCTCGCTAACCCAGATTTTGCCTGGCGTTGGGTCAGAATATCGCTCCAGCACCTTGAAGCCCATCATCTTCATCGCTATGGAATCCAATACGCTCAATCGCAAGAACGCTATATTTTCTCCCTTCTCATCATGCACTCCATTAGCAAAGCTGATGACAGGATTGTTGCCGATAGCCGTAGCCTCCTCCACCTCAGGCAGAGATTTCAATCTCGCTATCAACGCCGCGTTTCTGACGTCCACATTATCAAACCCGAAGGTGGTGGATACGCAGAGGATATCTTTTGTTTGATAACCCAAAGGTATGTTGGCGAGATGGCGCATCTGGAGCATCATCGTGATAGCCATCACCACTAGCGACATACTGATAACGCTCTGTGCCACAATGAATATCTTGCTAAACCACATCTTGCTGCGCAAGCGGATGGTGCCCTTCACCACATCTATCGGATTGAAACGAGACACCACGATGGCTGGGAACAAGCCCGACAGCAAGGAGATAACGAGATAATCCACCAACAGGCATCCCCAAACGGCAGGCGAAGAGAAGAGCGAAATCTTCGTATCCAAGATGCTATTAAATAAAGGTGTGAATGCCCAAGCCAGCAAAATGCCCAGCAAGAAGCAACCTGCCGTGAAGAGTGCAGCCTCCTTGATATAGCGCAATACCACACCCAGTACCGACTCACCCAACAGGCGGCGGGTAGCCATCTCCTTGGCTCGATTGCCTATCTGCGCCACGGTGAGATT
>ENA-USUA01001330-USUA01001330.1-human-gut-metagenome-genome-assembly--contig:-NODE-1330-length-11418-cov-3.625783_pt1 | contig 11418 bp, 9 predicted proteins | sample MGYA00250057_ERZ773390 | MGnify/ENA primary metagenome ERZ773390 (study PRJEB29103, sample SAMN06111941) | human gut metagenome | biome: human gut; feature: ankylosing spondylitis patient; material...
CTCCTTGTGCAAAGCCCAAGGAGTATCGTTTGCTTCGCAAACTTAATTTATGCTAATCGCATAAATTCGCGCGGTATATCTCGGGTTTTCTGTTGCCAAGCATCCGTAAGAAGCTGCCAGTGGCAGGTTCTGTAGGTGACCTTCGCTCACAAAAAACACCTCGCGGGATATTACCAGTGAACAGTAACCAAAAATTAAATTTGCAAGGACTCTCAGAATATGTTAGAATGATTTCACCAAATAAAGCATTAAAGGATTTTCAAAAATAAAGAGGTTTTACACAAAGGAGGATTTCTATTATGTATATTACATGTCTTGACGTAGAGGGCGTACTGGTACCTGAAATCTGGATCGCATTTGCAGAAGCAAGCGGAATCCCGGAGCTGAAGAAAACCACACGTGATGAGCCGGACTATGATAAGCTGATGAACTGGAGACTTGGTATTCTGAAAGAGCATGGTCTTGGACTGAAAGAGATCCAGGATGTGATCGCAAAAATTGATCCGCTTCCGGGCGCAAAGGAATTCCTGGATGAACTTCGTTCTTTCTCTCAGGTAATTCTGATCAGCGATACTTTCACACAGTTTGCAGCACCGCTCATGGAGAAGCTTGGCAGACCTACCTTATTCTGCAACACTCTTGAAGTTGCAGACAACGGTGAGATCACAGGCTTTAAGATGAGAGTGGAACAATCCAAGTTAACTACTGTAAAAGCTTTACAGTCTATCGGATTCGATACCATTGCAAGCGGTGATTCCTACAATGACCTGGGTATGATCCAGGCAAGCAAGGCAGGATTTCTCTTCCGCAGTACAGACAAGATCAAGGCAGATTATCCGGAGATTCCGGCATACGAAGAATATGACGAACTGCTGGCTGCGATTAAGAATGCAATGAAATAACCTCAAACAGATAAAAAATCTGCAGATAAGATACCTGATTGTATCTCCTGCAGATTTTTCTAATTATTAGATATTACTTATTTTAATTTCATTGTCTCTGTTTTTCCAAAGATATTCTGACTTTTAATGCAATTGACTTAATGTAATCATAGTGGTATTTTTTTGAGGATTAAACATTTCCACTAAATTACAATACATCTGATAAAGTTCCACATATTTTTCTACCATTGGGGGATTCGGTTTGTAAACAATATCTTTCAAATGACTCATGTTTGCAACTGCTTCCTGAATCGTCTCATATCCACCTAGATCTTTACCCGCAGCAACAGATGCATATATGGCAGCTCCAAGTGCAGCCGTTTGTTCTGTGCCTGATATGTGGATTTCGCAATTCAAAACGTCTGCATAAATCTGCATTAAAAGGGAATTTTTCTCTGCAATTCCACCGCTGGCTATTATAGTATGAATTTTGACTCCTGATTCTGCAAATAACTGCATAATCTTTTTTGTACCAAATGCAGTAGATTCAATGAGAGCACGATAAATTTCTTCTGGTTTGGTAAGTAAGGTACAACCCACAAGCACCCCCGACAATCGTCCATCTACGTATGGAGTTTTGTTTCCATTCCACCAGTCTAATGCAAGCAGTCCATGTCCACCTGGTGAAAGTTTTTCGGCTTTTCTGGTTAACCATGAATGTAAATCCATACCTTGTTGATCTGCCATTTGTTTATATTCCCAGGATACACAATTATCAACAAACCATCCCAACATATCTCCAACAGCCGCAAGTCCTGATTCTAATGCATATTTTTTCGGTAAAATTGCGCCTTTTATTCCACTTACAACACCATTTTTACTATATCCATTCTCAGATAAAGCCAGCATTACACTGGAAGTACCAAGCACCATCATCATCTGATCAGATTTGCTTACACCACTGCCAGGCATTCCTGCATGAGAATCAATTACTGCTGTTGCTATTGGTATACCTGCACAAAGTCCCAACTCTTTTGCCCAGTCTTCTGTCAGATATCCCACTGGCTGTCCTGCCAGTGTAATATCATCTCCCAATTTATCTTCTGTCAGATTTTCCAGTTTGGGTGACAACTGCAACAAGAAATCTTTTGAAGGATATCCTGTTTCCGGCGTCCACATTGCCTTATACCCTGCCAAATTTCCAGATCTCTTACGACCATTCGTTAAAATCTGTGTAAGCCAGTCCCCAACTTCAAGAAAACTTGCTGCCTCATCATAAAGTTCAGGATCCTCTTCTACAATCTGTAAAATTTTAGGAAGAAGAAGTTCAGAGGATATTTTTCCTCCAAATTGAATGTTGTCAATTTCGCCTCTCTTTTTTAACAATTCATTTATTTCATCTGCCTGTTTCTGAGCTCCATGATGTTTCCATAATTTTACCCATGCATGAGGTCTTGAAACGTTTTTTACTAATAAACATAATGGAACATTATTTTCATCTACCGGTAGCATAGTACAGGAAGTAAAATCCAATCCTATTCCTATAATATCTTTTGAAGAAACTCCCGATTGTGCTACTGCTTCTGGAATAATATATTTTAAAACATCTATATAATCCTTTGGATTCTGTAAAGCCCATCCTGTACCTGTAAGTTCTGTTCCATCCGGAAGATATTCACTCATGACTCCATGATCATATTCCTTTACTGCAGAAGCCAGAACTGTACCATCTTTGCAGTCAGCTATAATAGCCCGTCCTGATAATGTTCCATAATCTAATCCGATTACGTATTTTCTTTCCATCTGCAAGTTTCCTTATTATCCAATCTTAATTACTGATTTAACAATGTTCGCTTTATCTTTCACACTCTGAATCATTGCATTTTCAATGTCATCAAAATCCCAGACATTTGATACAATCCCCTTTACATTTATGCTTCCAGCTGCAACTGCTTCAATTGCAACAGGATAAATATGACGATAACGGAAAACAGTTTTAAATGTCAGTTCTTTATCCAACGCAAGACTCATAGGTAAAGTTTCTTCTCCTGACGCAGAATAACCAACAAGTACAATTGTAGAACCAGGTTTTGCGAAATTAATTGCCTGTCTTGTAGTAATTTCTGTTCCTGCTGTTTCTATTGTTAAATCAGCTCCTGCTCCTCCTGTCAAACGGAAAATTTCTTTCACCGTATCTTTTTCTTTTCCATTTATAACGTCCGTTGCACCAAGTTCAAGTGCCTTCTGAAGTCGCTTTTCCTGAACATCTACAGCAATAATTCTTGTTACTCCCATAGCTTTTAATGACATAATGGAAACAAGTCCAATACATCCTGCACCTGTAACAACTGCTGTCTGTCCCAGATGTGCATTACCCTGTCTTGCTGCATGCATACCAACAGCCAATGGTTCAATAAGAGCCGCTTCCATTGTATCCATGTTATCAGGAATCTTAAAGCAAAGTGCTGCTTCATGTGCTACATATTCCTGAAATACACCATCTATTGGCGGAGTTGCAAAGAATATAACATCCGGACAAAGGTTATATCTTCCTGTTTTACAGAACTCACAATGTCCACATGTCTTTCCTGGTTCCAAAGCAACCTTATCACCAACTTTTAAATGAGTCACGTTTTTTCCAACTTCTACAACAGTACCACCAGCCTCATGTCCAAGAACAAATGGTGGATGAACAATGTTTCTTCCAATTCCACCTGCTTCAAAATAATGAAGATCTGAACCACACACACCTACATGTTCAATTTTAACTAAAACCTCGTCATCCTTTGGCTGAGGAATTGGTCTTTCTGTAAAATCCATTTTCATTACGTCTGTCATAATTGCTACTTTCATGTTTCCTTCCATTTGTCTTTTCCTCCTCTTAACTTGAATATTTAGTATAAATTTATGCAATTGCTTTTGTCTTCTGAAGATTCATCTGCTGAATGCAGTCAGCACCTACTGCCAGAAGAAGAATAATTCCTTTGATTACCATCTGCATATATGAGCTGATGTTCATAAGAACCATACCATTGCTTAATACACCAATAATCAGAACACCAGCAATGACATTTGACATTTTTCCCGATCCACCGTTTACGCTGACACCTCCAAGCACTACACATGTAATAACATCAAATTCATATCCAACACCGGCATTTGGCTGCGCAGTATTAGCACGTGCAAGCATTACCAAACCTGCAATACCTGCAAAAAGTCCTGATAGGGAATATACCAGACATTTTACAACTTTTATTTTAATACCAGAAAGAAGTGCTGCCTCTTCATTTCCGCCAAGTGCGTAGAAATAACGTCCAAAATATGTTTTATTCAGAATAAATGTACCAATTGCAAAAATAACAACCATAACAATTACCGGAACCGGAATAGGTCCTACATATCCCTGACCAAGTTTCAGGAAAGACTCTGGCATACGTGAAATTGGAACACCTCCACAGATAATGTATGCATATCCGGCAAAAATAGTCTGAGACGCAAAAGTTACAATTAATGCTGGCATACGAAGCTCTGCAATAATAATACCATTGAGAAATCCTATAAAAGTACTGATTATTAATGAGAGCAATACAGCCAAAACAACGTTCATTCCAATATTTACCATAAAATATGCACAAACAATGTTAACAAAAGAAATAATCGATCCGGTTGCAAGGTCAATTCCACCAAGCAGGATAACATATGTCATGCCTACTGATGCAATGCCAAAGATGGACACCTGTTTTGCAACATTCAGCAAGTTTTTCACTGTAAGAAAGTTTGGATTAATAATTGTAAAGAAAATGACCATAAGTACAAGAAAGGCATAAATAGCTCTACCTTTAATTTTATCTATAACAGATTTCATCTTTTATTCCCCCTTTTCTATAGAAGCCAGCTGCATAATACGCTCCTGATTGAATTCACTTTTATTTAGTTCACCTGTCATATTTCCTTCAGCCAGAATAAGAATCCTGTCAGACATACCCATCAATTCTTCCATTTCTGAAGAAATCATAAGCACTGTCTTTCCCTGTTCTACCAAATGATTAATTAATGTATAAATTTCCTGTTTTGCACCTACATCAATACCACGAGTCGGTTCATCAAAAATCAACAATTCTGAATCTGCAGCCAACCACTTTGCCAATATAACTTTTTGCTGATTGCCACCACTGAGATTCTTTACCAACTGATCCAGTGTCGGTGTTTTTATGGAAATCTCTTTTCGATATGTCTGTGCAATTTCTTCTTCTTTCTTCTCATTGATTACGGTACCTTTGGAAATTCTCTGATAAATCGGCATATTAATATTACATCGAATACTCATTCCAAGAAGAGCACCTTCTTTCTTACGATCTTCTGGGACCAGACCAATTCCAAGTTCGATAGCATCCTTTGGAGTTTTAGGTGAAATTTCCTTTCCTTTAAAAATAAATTTTCCAGCTGTTTTTGGTCTCATTCCAAACATTAATTCTGCAAATTCTGTTCGTCCGGCACCTACCAATCCACCAAGTCCCAGCACTTCACCTCTATGTATTTTAAAAGAAATATTTTTATCCCCATTTCCTGATACATTTACTGCCTCAAATATAACTTCGTCCTTTACACATATCTCATCACGTTTCGGATATACTTCCGTCAACTGACGACCTACCATATATTTTACCAATTCATCTTTATTCGTTTCGTCTGTATTAAGAGTTGTCACATACTGTCCATCACGAAGAATGGTAATTCTATCTGCCAAACGGAAAATCTCATCAAGACGATGTGAAATATAAATGATACTTACTCCACCAGCTTTTAACTTATCGACAATAGCAAACATTGCCTCCACTTCCGCGCTTGTCAATGGTGCGGATGGCTCATCCATAATCAGAAGTTTTGCATTCTGAGAAACAGCTTTCGCAATTTCTACCATCTGCTGATATCCGACACTCAGAGTTTTTACTAATGTTTTAGGATTAATCTTAATATTAAGAGAATCCAATATTTTTTTTGATTCTCTCTCCATTGCTTTCAAATCTATAACCATTCCTTTACGGATCGCTCTTCCAAGGAAAATATTCTCTGCCACTGAAAGATCTCCAACAAGATTAAATTCCTGATAAATAACTCCTATTCCGTTTTGTTCTGATGTCTGCGGTGTCATTCCTGTAAATGATTTTCCGTTAATCACAATTTCTCCCTGTGTAGGAGTAATTGCCCCACTACATGTTTTTATCAGAGTAGACTTTCCAGCTCCGTTTTCACCAACCAGAGCAAGAATTTCGCCTCTTCTCACCTCAAGGGAAACATCATTTAAAGCAACTACACCTGGATAAAGTTTTGTAATATGTTTTAATTCCAAAATATTATCAGACATATTCTTCCCCCCTTTTTATAATCGTTTTAGTCCACCGTATTTTTGAGAATAAAAGTGCGGCAGATGTCGACTGTTACTTATCTACACATCTAGCCGCACCAACAATAGCAACTTTTCTGTTTCGTAAAAATTATTTAGTAATCATTTCTTCAAGATTCTCTGGAGTAACCGGAATAAGATCTCTGTATACTTCATGATCCAGTTTTTCTCCTGCTGCATAGCGCATAGAGAGATCATAAATAACATCACCACAAACAAATGCGTTACCTGTAATAGCTACTACACAACGATCAAATTCACCATTCTGCATAGATGCAATTGCCTCATCAGTAAGGTCTGTTGAAAAAATTCCGATATCATCTGGAACTTCACTTCCATAAGTGCCTTTTAACGCTTCGTTTGCTCCGGTAGCACCACCACCACCAATACAACATACTACTTTAACATCCGGATGTGCCTGCAGGATAGTTTCCATTGCATTTAAACCTTCGGTGGTATCAATTGCAGGCTGATTTGCAACAACTTCTGCGTTAGGTGCTTTTTCTTTTAATGCGTCCAGAATTCCGTTTTCTCTTTCCAACAGAATCGGTGTCTGTGGATATCCAAGTACAACTACTTCGCAGCCTTTATCTCCAAACTTTTCATTAATAAAATCTGCTGCCTGAGTTCCAATTTCAACCCACCATACTACTTCGATATCTGAATCAAGAGCTTCTTTACAAACCTCCTCAATTGCATCCGGATCTACGGGTTGAACAATAATAACATCCATTCCTGATGTGATAAAGTTCTCAATCTGGTCAATCTGTGTGTTTGCATTTTCCTTACATTCAACTACAGTAACTTCATTTCCATCTTCCTTCGCATCTTTTGTGATTTCTTCCATCTGCTGAGCCCAAACCTGATTACTCATGGTATGAACTGCACATCCGATTTTAAGTCCTGATGGATGTTCACCTGTTGTTTCCTCTTCTGCTGCGCATACAGAAAATGGTGCTCCTAATGCCATAACTGCTGCTAACCCTAATACTACTAATTTTTTCATGTTTAAAAACCTCCCTTTTTTATCTTTATAGCCGTAGCTAAAAGTTACATTGTAATATTTGTTCCTTTTCCTTCTTCTCCATTTGGAAGAATAACATATTTACCTTTTGCTCTGAGTTCTCGGGACGCAAGAATTTCCGGTAATTTTTCCAGTGGTTCAAATCCTGCCAGCATAGTAGTTACATCAATGGCATGCGCATTGATCAACTCTACCGCTCTTCCCATATCATACGGACTGCAGAAAGAACCTTTTATTGTAATTTCTCTCTGAAAGAGATTATACGTCTTCAACGAAATTGTTGCATCAAGAGCAGTTACTGCAAATAATACAACCGTTCCCTGCCTGTCAACAATTTCCATTGCTTCCTCAGATGTACTCTTAAGCCCACAGGTTTCAATAACTACCTGAATATGCTCTAACTTATGTTCTTTTAATACATCTGCTACTTTGTTTTCCATCGGATTGATCGTAAGTGTTGCCCCAAGTTTTTCCGCCATTTTTCTTTTTTCTTCTGATGGTTCTATAACAATAACCCTTGCAGCTCCTCGCATTCTTGCCAACTGCATTAACAGTATTCCAATTGCACCAGCGCCGTATACAACAACATTGTCCCCAACTTTGATATCACTTCGATCTGCTCCATTAATACAACATGCAAGTGGTTCTGCCATTGCTCCCTCTACAAAAGTAACATCTTCACCCAGCAAATGAATCAATCTGGATGGTACAACACAATATTGCGAAAATCCACCATCACGATTTGTGCCAATAGCCCCCATATTCTCACAATGACTCATCATGCCATTTGCACAATAATAACAGTCATTACAGTTATCTGCCGGATCTGCACAAACTTTATCTCCAACTTTACATTCTACGACATCCTTTCCGATTTTAACCACCACACCGGAAAATTCATGTCCCTGTATAAGTGGTGGAATTGAAGATGTTGAACCTTGATCTCCAAAAAAAATGTGAACATCTGATCCGCAAACTCCACAGGCCATTATCTTAATCAAAACTTCATCTGCTGCAGGTTCTGGAATTTCTCTTTCATCAATAGTCATATTACATTTCCCATTAAATACTGCACACTTCATATTCCCCTCCTTTAGTTAATTGTTTTAACTCTAATTGTTAATTCTTTTAACTTTATCTCTCTGCTTATGTCTGTATAATACATTTTTCAGCGTAAAAAGTCAATGTTTTATATGTACAAAAGTTCACTGATTAAACTATGCATTTTTCACAATATATACTTTTTCACATATTTTGTACAACATATAAAAAAATAAGGATGTGGAGCATACTGCCACACATCCTGTAAGTTCATTCTATGAACAATTGTTTCATTTTTTCACATATTAGCAGACTGCTTCTTCAACATACTGTCAGCCTTATTTTCTCTCAATTACCTTTTTTGCCTTGCAGACAATATTCTCCGAACAAAGGCCATAATGTTTTAATAAAATAGACGGTGAACCCGAATGTCCAAACTGATCCTGGACTCCCACAAATTCCACTGGAACTATTTCAGTCTGTACAAGCACTTCTGCAACAGCCGATCCAAGTCCACCTATCGTATTATGTTCTTCCACTGTTACGATAGCTCCCGTTTCTTTTGCTGCCTTAATGATTATTTCCCTGTCAATCGGTTTTATTGTATGCATATCAATTACTCTTGCATATATGTTTTCTTCTTCAAGGAGTTTCTGCGCTTTTAATGCTTCTTGAACCATAATTCCACAGGCAATAATCGTCACATCTGTACCTTCTGTCAATTGAACACCTTTACCTATTTCAAAGTTATAGTTTTTAAATTGATCAGTTACACATTCCACTGCCGGACGACATGTTCGGAAATAACAAGGCCCTTTTTTCTCAAGCATGGCTTTTGTAGCCAGACGAGCTTCATAAGAATCACATGGAATAATCACAGTCATTCCAGGTATTCCTCTCATAAGGCTAATATCTTCTAAAGCCTGATGAGTTGCGCCATCTTCCCCAACTGTTAATCCTCCATGACTTCCTACAATTTTAACATTCAATCCCGGATAACATACACTATTACGAATCTGATCATAGGTACGTCCTGTTGCAAATATTGCAAAAGTATGTACCAGCGCTGTTGCGCCACATGTCGCAAATCCCGCAGCTATATCTACCATATTAGCTTCCGCAATTCCAATATTAAAAAATCTCTCCGGATACTTCTCGGCAAAATAAAGAGTCATCGTACACTTCTTCAAATCTGCGTCAAACACAAACAGCTTTTCATCTGTACCAAATTCTGCCAATGCTTTACCGTATGCTACTCTTGTCGAAATATTTTCTCCCATTTTTACCCCTCCAATTCTGCGATCTTGGCATCCAATTGCGCATAACAATCAGACCACTCTTCAGCTTTAGGTTGACTTCCATGAAAATTAACATTATTTTCAAACAGAGTTACACCTTTACCCTTAACTGTATCTGCAACGATAACTGTTGGCTTTCCTTTCATAGAAAACGCAAATTCAACTGCATCTGAAATCTGTTCCACATCATGTCCATTCACTTCCAGCACATTCCATCCAAAAGCTCTGAACTTATCACCAATAGGATAAGACGACATAATTTCTTCAAGTGAACCATCCAACTGTAATTTATTGTTATCTACAAATGCAATCAGATTATCTACCTTATAAAATCCGGCACACATTGCTGCTTCCCATACCTGCCCTTCCTGGATTTCACCGTCTCCAAGAATACAGAAAGTCCGATATCTTTTCTTTCTGGCTTTTGCATACATAGCCATTCCCAATGCAACAGAAAGCCCCTGTCCAAGAGATCCTGAAGACATATCTACACCAGGTACATGGATTTCCACATGACCCGAAAGATCACTGTCCAACTTTCGGAATGTAGATAAATGCTCCTTTAAGAAAAAGCCCTTTAATGCCAGCGTTGCATACATAGCCGGTGAGCAATGTCCCTTAGATAATACCAATCTATCTCTATCAGGATCATCTGGCCTCATCGGATCAACATTCATTTTTTCAAAATATAGCACAGATAAAATATCTGCGATTGAAAAAGATCCCCCAATATGCCCGGATCCAGCGGCTTGAATTGTCTGCAAAGCAGTTTTTCGAATTTTAGCCGCCATTAGATCCAGTTCTCTTTTTTTACTACATTCCATAACCTACTTACTCCTTCATCATTTTACTTTTATATAACTTATATCACGGTAATGCTTTCGCAGTCCGAATAAGTTCAAATATATTTCCCCGTTTACATAATGTTTCAAGGGTGTAATAATATCCTCCCAGCATGAAAGAATCCTCGTTTATTTTTGAATAACGAATAGTTGCGTTACGCTCCACAAATTCCGGTACAAAATTCCTTACTGCACTACGTATTTTGTTAATAAAATCTTCCGTGTCTGGATAATCTGGCCCAATAATAATACAATCCGGATTAATAATATATATAATGTTTGCTATTCCATATCCCAGCATCCAGGCAACTTTACTGACAGCCCAGTCTGCCAGTTCATCACCATGTTTATACGCTTCAAACACATCCATATAATTACTGTTTTCATTTAATGGACTTTCCGGAAATTCGTATAAACGTTCTTTCATATAACGTACTACGCTTTCAACTCCTGCAGAGTATTCCAGAGTTCCTCTTCCTTCTTCTCCCTTTTTATGTCTATTAAAATTGATTCCCATGTATCCTGCCTCTCCGGCAAGCCCCAGATGACCATTTACAATATTGCCATTTACAACAAATCCGCATCCAATCCCATATCCTCTGGAACGTACAATAGCCAAACTCCCTCTGTCTATTCCTTTTATTTCTTCCGCACAATGCCATTCAGCATATGCGGAAAGTTTTGCATCATGCTTAATTAGTATCTTTCTACCCAGAGCTTCTTCCAATTCTGTATGTACATCTATATTGCTTAATTCTTCAAACTCTGAAACCATAAAAATTTCTTCGCCTCTTTCCGGACGATTAATAAATAATCCTGGTACAGCAAGGCATACTCCCAGAATGCGATTATCACCATATTCCTCTACCAGAGAAATAGCTTCTTCTTTCATTTTGTCCAGAACTTCTCTAAAAGATTCTTCTTTTTT
>ENA-USUA01001334-USUA01001334.1-human-gut-metagenome-genome-assembly--contig:-NODE-1334-length-11386-cov-2.838889_pt1 | contig 11386 bp, 6 predicted proteins | sample MGYA00250057_ERZ773390 | MGnify/ENA primary metagenome ERZ773390 (study PRJEB29103, sample SAMN06111941) | human gut metagenome | biome: human gut; feature: ankylosing spondylitis patient; material...
ATCCATCCTCCGCCTTGTTTTCCTGTCTAATTTTAACAACTCCCGGTCTATTTTCTTTTATCATTACAAGAAAAGAGTTTTTTTACATAACAAAAAGGTATTGAAATCAAAACGAAACCAATACCTTTTACGCTATTCAAACAAAGACGCCGCTTAATGCGACGCCTCTGTTTTAGTTTTTATTTTCAGATCAAAACATTCTTTCCCTTTGTTCTGATCAGTCTTCTTTTTTCCGAAGAACTGTAACTGCCGCTCCTGCCGCTATTGCTAATCCTGCAAGCGGAATGATCGGCGATACGCCGTTGTCTCCTGTCTGAATTGCTTTATCCTCATCTTTCGGATCCTCCGGTTTTGGAGTTTCAGGTTTCGGATCTGCCGCTACTTTTTCAAAGTTTGCTTTCAATGTTACATCTCTGTCCACTTTAAATGCATACTCTGCTTTATCGGAAACTTCCTTACCGTCTACTGTCCAGTTCACGAACTTGTATCCGTCTTTTGCCGTTGCAGTTGCCGTTACGACATCTCCTGCTTTATAGCTTTCTTTTGCAGGATCAAGTTTTACTGTTCCCATCTTGTCGTCGTTTACAGTTACGTTCAGCTTGAATGTATCTTCTGTTACCGGCGGTTTCGGCTCTTCTTTCGCTTTGAAGTTCGCTGTCAATTCCATATCCTTATCTACATTGATACGATATGCTGCCGACTTGGAAATTTCTTCACCGCCTGCTGTCCAGTTTACAAATTCATACCCTTCTTTCGCTTCTGCAATAATTATTACTTCTTCACCTTTTGCATAGCTGTCTTTTTTCGGGTCGATCGCTACAACTCCCATATTCGCATCATTTGCTTTTACTGTTACTTCAAACGTCTCTGTTACCGGCGGCTGCGGCTCTTCTTTTGCTTTAAAGCTTGCCTTAAGTTCCATATCTTTGTCAACTGTAAACGTATACTCTGCATCTTTAGAAACTTCTTTTCCGTTCACTGTCCAGTTCACGAACTCATATTTGCTTTCGTCTTTTACTGTCGCAGTTGCCGTTACTTTCTCTCCTGCATTGTATTTGTCTTTTGCAGGATCAAGCGTTACTGTACCCATCTTATCGTCGTTTACTTTTGTCGTTACTGTATATGTCTCTTCTACCGGCGGTTTTTCCTTCTCTTTGAAGTTCGCCTTAAGTTCCATATTTCCATTAATTGTAAACTTGTACTCTGCTTTATCGGAAACTTTTTCGCCGTCTACTGTCCAGTTCACGAATTCATATTTGCTTTCGTCTTTTACTGTCGCAGTTGCCGTTACTTCCGTTCCTTCTTTGTACTTAGAAGCGTTCGGGTTAAGCTGTGCCGTACCCATCTCATCATTATTTACCGTTGCCGTTACTGTGTATTCTTTTACTTCCGGTTTTTTCTCAATAACCGTGATCACATAGTCTGTTCCTTCTGATGTAACTAAAGTTTCCTGTCCTACTTTCGCCGCTGTCGCTACGTAACCTGACGACGGAGTGTAAAAATACCATGTATTGTTATCCATTCCATACGCTGCAACTTTATCATTGGTATTTGCCCAGTTATTCAAATAATTATTATCTTTTGAAACAGAAAATCCACTGTTATCTTTCACGCCTACCGTCAATACTTGTGCTTCTTCTTTCAGTTCTACATTCTGACCTGAGATGTTAACATATTTACCTGAAGAGACATCCTGCATCGTATATCCGGCTTCAGTTTTTGTAAGCTTCCACATAAACTCTTTCGCTGTGTCATCCACATTGAAATTAACCGGTTTCATTCCAAGACCTTTTGGATTTTCTCCCGCCGTACTTGCCGTATTCAACATGACATGACTCTTCGTTCCGAACAAATATGTTCCATCCTTAAGTTCGGAAACAATTTTATAAGGCGGCATATCTGTCTGTGCCTTTAATGTTACGATACCTCTTTGTTCTACTTCGGTTTTATTGACAATTTCTCCCGGTATATTGTATGTATCGCCTACTTTTAATGTCACTTTTTCTACATCATTTTCTACAAAGATGAAATATGTCTTATCTCCAATCTTCACAGATGTTTTGCCTTCTGCTTTTCCGGTAATTGTAATATCGGTTTTCGCCCCGATTGTCTCATCTTCATACATTTCGCCTGTCACTTTTGCGACGTATTTATATTTTTCATTTCCCGCTGCCGGATTCAAGAGATAATACTTATTATCTTTTGCCTTCATCGCAATCAAGTATTGTCCGTTCGCTTCAATTTCTGACATATCATTCAGTTTCACGTATCCGGGTATTTCAGATGTTTCTGCGTTATCCGCTTTCTTATAAAGCTCAAGCTCACATTTTCCGCTCGAATCTACACTGCTGTATCTGTCAAAATGGAATTTGTTTTCATCATCTTTCCAAAAATACAGATATCCGCTGTTTGTAGCGCTTTCCATCTGAGCCAATGTAAATCCTTTGCCAGTTTTAGCAACTGTAATCACCGTTTCTGTCGCGGTAAGCGGTGTCTGAGCCGTAGCTGCAGATTTCGGTCCAAGATATACTTTCTGTCCGGATTCTGTTGTTGCAAAAATCTTATATTTTCCATCTTCTGCCTGCTTATCAAATGTAAACAAACACGTACCGATCTTTTTCTCTCCACCGTCATTAAACTGCGCGTTACTTCCAAGCGCTACAGCCGCCTCTTTTTCTACAGGTATGGTTTTTTCAACAACTTTTGCAACATGTTTATATATTTCATTTGCATTGGAAGGATTTACAACATAATAAGTTCCCGTAGCTGCTTTTGCCGCGATTAAATATTTCTCGCCACTTGTAATCTGAGACAATTCTGTAATTTTCTCGTATCCCGGAATTGCAGACTCCGTATTGTCGTTTGCCGCTTTTTTATACAGTTCCATATGACAATTATCATGATCATCTCTATTTCTGCCAAAACGCAGTTCAGACTCATTTGTTTTGTAGAAATACAAACGATTTCCGTTTGCTCCTTCTGATTGATCCAAAAGTTCAAATGTCTGATCGCTTTTTGCCTCCAGCTTAATATTTGCTGCTGTTGTGGCGCATACTTTTCCACTCGGAGAAGCATTCTTATAATTTACATATACAGTTTCCTCTCCGGCTTTTGCCGACATTGTATATATATTTTCCTGACCTTCTACTTTTTCAAAAGTAAAGAGACAATTCTCTAAGGAAACCTCTTCTCCATCAAATTTCGCCTTCGCAGTTGCAAACTGTGCTTCCGCATGTTTTTCAACCGCCTGTGCATCTTCGCCTGTTACTGTTACTTCCGCAACTTTTGTATCTACAGACGACAAATCACTGTTACTATAATTTCCCGTTGTATCCGTATATGTTTTTGTCTCGCCCGGCTTAAGATCTACAATTTCGTATTTTTCTTCATCTGTTACAATTACATTGACTGTTGTCTTTTCTCCTTCAGACTCTATTGTTACAGCAGCTTTTTCCATTCCCGTTACAGATTTAGCAGTTAATTTCACTTTCCCATCTGCATAAGCCGCTGTCACTGCATCTTCATTATCAGATGTTACTGTTACTTCTGCATCTTCTTTCAATCCATTCAATACAAGCTCTTTTGCATAATCTGGTTTCATAGTGACTTCTGCCACAGGTTTATCGCCTTCTGTGCACCAAATATCGCCGATTGCCGCGCCTTTTGCAACATCTTCAATATCAAAATCCACATAAGTAATCGCTGCTCCCGCATTTTCGTAAAGAAGACCGATTGTTCCATCAGGAAGAACCGTCAAACAAGAATACGCATAATACGCTGACCCATTAATGCTGTAATTATATTTCCAGTCAAGCTTTCCATCATCCTGTACTAATCCTACGAAAATTTTCCCGGAATCACGACCTGTTCCCGAAGGAGCGGCAAATAAAATTGCTGTCTTTCCGTCAATCTTTTCAGGATATGTAATTGCCGTCAACTGACATGTCTGACAATACTGAATCCCCATATCCTGCCTATCTGACCATGTTTTTCCAAAATCGGAAGAAACATAATAACCCCCATGACGAGTAAACATGTACAGCTTTCCATTCGCTTCAGTCACAACAGCTTCCGAACTCCAGCCTGATACTGACTGACCTCTTTCCCACGTCTTACCTCCATCATCAGAATAAATCGCCACACTATTTTTATCTCCGCCGGTATACTCGTATGCTGTAAATAAAATTCTATCCGTTGAAGTAACCATACCGCGTCCCGGACCAACCAAAAGAGACTGCTCTGATTCTTTTCGCATATTAATAATAGAAGGAACAGACCATGTTGCCCCACCATCTTCTGATGTTGTCAGGTACAAATAATCTGTTGGCCATACCTGAAACGGTGAATCAGCTTCAAACAGATTCGCATCTACACCGTCGCCTTTAATATTAAAATATGCATCAACTGTATACTCTTCTACAACCGCGCCTTCTGCGTCTTTAATCACATATGCCGAATCTGACTTTTTCTTACTATTCTTCTCTAAGCGATATGTATATTTCGTTGCGTCCTGACGTTCTGCCGCCCAACAGTTTGTCCATTCTCTCGCGTCTGCCAGAAGAATATTTCCGTTCTCATCATGGCTTTTCCCTTTCACCGGTGCATGACTCGCGCCATTCAGCGCATATCCTGCCGGATAAAGATCTGCGATCATGTACACCTTTTCTCCGTCCGTTGCCATTGCCGGATCAATAAATGCAGTTGAATCATTATGGTGTGTATTTCCATTATCGCCAAGATAATTGGCAAACGTATACTCCCATGTCCTTCCGCCATCTTCAGATCGTGACACAATGGTATCCAAACCACCGCCATCGGCAATCGTATTCCATCTTGCATCGCAGCCTGCTACGATTGTGCCGTCATCAAGAGATACAAGACACGGGATTCTAAATTGCGAACTTCCTCCCGTTCCACTCCAGAATGGCTGTTCTTTCGTCATCCCATCTTTGGGTTTCACACCATCTGCCGCCATAACCGTTCCCGGCACACTTCCGACCGTCAAAACCGCCGCCAGCAAAAGCGCCAAAACTCTTCCTCTTTTTTTCATATTTTTCCCTCCGTTGTCTCAAGGTCATTTTAAAAATGGAAAATCGTATATATTCATGTACGATTTTCCATTTTGTTCCTTATTTTTAATTATACTATTCGTCATATTGTTTTTCAATAAGATTACTCTCAATAAAGTTGCTGATTTTTCAGTGGGATTTCCATGTTTTTAACGCTTATTTTTTGTATGTTTTTCACAAATAAAACCGAATCTATTTTTTCATATCCTGAATCATCTTTACAATATCATATCCGTAGTTATCTCCCGTTGCCCAGCCAAGCCCTTCAGGATTTTCCTGCTGCCCCAGCCATTCCACATATGGAGCCGCTCCTTTTTTTACATACTCATACCGATCATCTACACACTTCCCATTCAAAGGGTCTGCTGTGGCATATGCTTTCAGATGTTGAATCTGCGCCCTGATCCCGGTCCGCACATCAGGATAAGAGTTCCCGGGCACACCCCCGCCTGTTGTACCTAATCCCGCAAAATTAAACTGTTCGACAGAAGCATCTCCGCCATACTGTAAAAATCCCGTTTCTTTCATCGTCTGCACAAAAGCAACTTCCGGACGAACGCCTTCTGCCACCGCTTCATCATAATACATCCTGCAAAACACTTCTATAGACTCTGCTCCACCTTTGGAAAGAGCTTCTTTCGGATAAGGTTTTCCTGCCGTCTGAAAATAATCTACCATCTCATCAACTGTTACGCGGCTGTTTCCCATAATCGGACACTGTCCGTCAGCGATCGTTTCCTGTGATTCTTCAGCATTTCCCGCTGTATTTTGAGCGTTGTTTTCCCTTTGGTCTTTCACTTCATTTTTCTCTTGATCATTTCCTTTGTTTTTTTCGTAAACTTCCGCTTCTCCTTGTACAGCCGCTTCCTGCTTATTCTTGTCCTTCTCATGTGCCTGCGAAGAGAGCCGCCCTGATACTGATGCCAGTGCAATCGTTAAAACAAGAAGTACCGCCAGACCCGCTTCCATATATAATTTCATTTTCCGCTCATTTTGACGCGCCATATATTCACCATCCCAGAAATTTAAAATATCTCAACGGAACAACTTCCGCTGAGATATTATATTAGCACATGTTCAAATATATGAAAAGGAATCCCTTCCCGGTAAATTATTTTGCAAACAATATTGCAACGCCATATTTACGCGCGCGCCATTCCATCTACACTAAGAACTACGCCTGTAATATAGGACGCTTCATCAGATGCAAGAAATACAAATGCATTTGCAATGTCTTCCGGCTGTCCGAGTCTGCGAAGCGGAATCTGTGCGATCATCGGCTCGATCACGTTTTTCGGAACGGCTTTCATCATGTCTGTTTCCGTAATTCCCGGAGCAACTGCATTGACACGGATTCCTTTTGGCCCAAGCTCTCTTGCCAGAGAGATCGTCGTACCGTTTACCGCAAACTTAGACGCCGGATAAGCAAATCCGCTCGGCTGACCGGAAATACTTACCATTGAAGACGTATTCAGGACAACCCCGCTGTGATTTTTAATCATTCCGTCAACTACCGCGCGTGTTGCGTTAAATACACCTTTTACATTCAGATCGATCACACGATCAAAATCAGCTTCTGTATAAGATGTAAACGGAGTGCTCTCGGAAACCCCCGCATTATTCACCAAAATATCAATACGTCCGAACTGTTTCTCTACTTTATCAAATTCTTCTTTCACACTTTCAAAACTTCCGAGGTTCGGACTGATCCCTACCACTTCTGCATCCGGATGAATCGCTTTTAACTTCTCGACTGCCGCTTCCGCGTTTTTTTCACTGCTCGCCGCAACAGCAACTTTCGCACCCTCTCTTAAAAATGCATCTGCTGTCGCAAATCCGATTCCACGGCTTCCTCCTGTAATAATCGCTACTTTATCTTTTAATCTCATAAATCGTTCCTCCTGTTTTTCTCTTGTTTTTATGTGTCGATCTTACTCTCTTATAATTTTCATTGCACATTATATAAGTATAATAACACATAATAGAAATTATGTCTGTGATTTTATCACCAAATAAAAATATCCGGCAAAATAATTATAAACATAATATAAAATAAAAGAGAATATCTCGCAGCAAAAAATCGCAATCTGCCGCGGATATTCTCTTTTTCTTATTCTAAGCCTGCTTTTATTCGTGATAAAAATTCACCGTCTCTGCTATATTCTCTCGCCGCCAAAAGCGCCGCTCCCTGTACAGGCGAATATTTAGGAGGACAAAGACAAATTCCATTTTCCTCGAGCTTCCGCACCAGTGGCTTTAATATAAAATCTCCTGCATGAAACAATCCACCTGAATAAGATACGATCGTGTCTCCCGAAAATTCCAGTTTTCTATAAACAGCGCCTATGATCAGCGCTAATTCTTCTGCCGCAGCCTCATACAAACGTATTGCTTCTTCATCTCCTTGCATCGCTGCCTGTAAAAGCAATTTTTGAAGTTCAGCTGTTTTTGTACGATTATTTTTATACACTTCATCAAAAATGTCTATAAGGTCAAAGTCATTTTTTAAATTAAAATTGTATCGGAAAATCTCGAGTAACTTTCCTTTTTTTACCCTTCCGTCACTCTCTTTTGAAAACAGCTCCAACGCTTTCTTTCCCAACCAATAACAAGAGCCTTCATCAGAAAAACCATCATCCCATCCGCCCGCACGAGCTTCTGTGCCAAACTTATTTTGTCCATAAGCGATCGAACCTGTTCCTGCCACAAGATTGATCCCCTCTTCTAATCCCAAAGATCCTGCCCATCCCGCGGCGCTGTCGTTTACAATTTTCATCGGCCTATCTGTAATTTTGTCAATCCGGCATAAAAAGCGTTCATCATTTACTCTTGATTCTCCCCAATTCGGAAAGGCAAGACATATATAGGCATCATTCCCGTCTAATATTTGATTTATATTTTCTCTCAGTAATTCTGTCACATAATCCATTCCAACGTGCTTATAAGAAATAGTTCCTATCTTGCGCTGTGCAATCGTTTTTCCGTTTTCATCTAACAGTAAAAAATCAGTTTTTGTTCCCCCTCCGTCAATCCCCAGAAAATACACTATACCGCCTCCATTTCCGAAAATGCTTCTAATGTAAACACAAGCGCTCTCACAAGATGAAACGCACATTTCCACGGTGTTCCTTTTGCACTGTTTTTTACGGTTCCGTCATATTCCAGTCGTTCAAACCACTCTTTATATTGTGAATCAAAAAACTTTTCTTTACAATAATTATGCTGATCTAAAAATTCTTGAAGAAAATAACTGTCTTTCGTATAGCAATACGCCTGTGCATAAGCTGTCAACGCCTCCGCATTCGGCCACCATACTTTTTCATTCCATAAAGAGTTCGTTTCTTTAAACCAGTCGATCGGGCGAGGTGTTTCCCCCAATGCGTCTGCATATGAAATAATTCCACCATACTCTTCATCTTTTCCGACGGCATTTGCCCAACGGGCAATCTGTATACCGCGCATAGTAATCTGCTTGTCTTCCAGCAATACTCCTGCCTTCATAAGAAACCATGCTGATTCATGCATATGTCCCGGATTAATAAAGCGGCCTTTGTCTGACTCAATATCAATTTTATTTTCTCTTGTAACCGCTTCAAACACTACGTTATATTCATCATTTGCAAACCAGTTAGCAATCTTATCGACACATTCATTCAAAAGTTTTTTTGTAACATCCGTCCCCAATACTTCCGCACATGTTTCCGTTGTAGACAGACATGTCAGATACATGTCATGCCATATAAAAACCGGGCTCCATGTATTTTCATATATTTCTTTAAACCATGGATCAAATACATTTTTTTCCATCGTTTCATAACAAGTTTTTAAAAGTTCCATATTTTCCGGCGTTCTTACTTCTTCTATTTTAAGGTATTCTGCCACCCCCTGCAAAACATGAAAATCAGAAAATATTGAGATTGTACCTTCCAAAACATTCCCTTTTCTGTCCAATACATAATTCCATCTTCCATCGCCCGCATACCCATATTTTACAAGAAATGAAAAACCATGCTTTGCATTTTCCAACCACTCCTTCTTTTTGCGTACTTTGTTATAAAGCAGTGAATATATATATAGCTGACGCCCTTGAAACCAAATATATTTCTTATCATCTGTCATCTTTCCTTCTCTGTCAAAACAAGTAATATATCCGCCGTATTCTTTATCTATGCACCTCCGATCCCAAAATGGCATCACATCTTCTAAAATATGTTTTTCATAATAAGATACCAGTCTTTCTTTCAGTAATATGTCCATATATGCCTCCATATCATTCTCCTATGATTTCCAGAGCATAATGATCTGCTCTTCCGCATAATCCAATGCAACTTTTATCCCACCTATGATCGGAGCATCTGCGCCTAACTTTGAAGTTACGACTTCAGGAACAAACGGACAAACTTTTTCTAATATTTTCTTGATCTCAACAATATTTTCCTCTGTAAAAATTTCTGAATCTCCGCCTAATATCACCATCTCAGAGTTTAACATCAATACGGTATTGGCGATGACAACGGCGATTTTTCTTATAATTTTTTTCACAATGGCATCTGCCGCCTCATCACCTTGTTCAGCTCGCAAAATAAGATCTGACAAGCCGTTTTTTTCACCGCATTCTGAGAAAATATTTTGACACACCTTTTTTTCAAATCGTCCGGGGCATACAAACTCATCTGTCATCTCTTCCAATGATTCTAGATAATAACCTAATTCTCCCGCCGCCATATTATTTCCTTTTAGAAGATATCCGTCTACAATCGCCCTTGCCGCAAAGCCTTCTCCGTATTTTATGTAAACAATATTCGTCTGTTTTTTTCCTACGCCTCTTTCACGTTCTCCGATCAGCGCCAATTCAACGTCATTTACAATAATCGCTTCTACATTATATTTCTGTAAAATATGCTCTTTCAAATCGACATTTTTCCATTCCGGCAAATATGTTCCAAAGAGATCGTTTAAATCATTCTGGCCTGTCAGCGCAGGAACACCTACTGCGATCGCAATCACATCTACATCCTTTTTTCGCTTTTCAAGCAACTCGTCTATCGCAGAATCCAACTGCCCGAGAACCTCGTCCACTCCGTTTTCTACTATGATCTCCTTTTCTGTCCACTGCTGAACTTCACCGTACAGATCTGCAATACCTGCACGAACTTTTTTAGGCATCAATTCAACCGAAATAATACTGGTCACCTTTATAATTTAACTGTCTCGGCTTTCTTCCCAAGCTCGTATCGTCACAGCCGTTTTCATATACACTCCCGTTTTCGATCAAGGCCGCTACATTATTACTTACCGCCGGTGCACTTAAATGCATCCTTTTTGAAATTTCCTGTCTGGAAATTCCATCATATACTTTTATCAGCCGTAAGATCATTAGTTTATTTCGATCTCCTATATCTGTCGGATTATAGATTTTCAAAGCATATCCCCCTTTATTTCTTACTCTTTGACCGAACCTGCCAACATACCTTCAACAAGATATTTCTGCGCAAATATATATATCAACACGATCGGCACTGTCGCAATAACCAACCCTGCCATAATAACAGGTATATTTAATGTGAAACGTCCTTTAAATAAAGTAATCCCTACCATTAAGGTTCGCAATTCTTCTTTCTGAAGAAAAACAAGCGAAATCAACAGCTCGTTCCATACCCATACAAGATTTACAAGTGATGAAGTAATAAGCGCCGGAACGCTCAGCGGAATCATAATCTTTGTCAACGCCTTCCGCTTACTGCACCCGTCAATCTCCGCTGCCTCTAACAAAGAATCCGGTACTGTTTTCATGAAATTTCTCATCAAATATATCGTCATAGGCAACATAATTCCTATATATATTAATATCACAGAAACACGTGTATTTACCAGACCCAATATTTTAATAATCCGGAACTGCGGTATAATCATAACAACCGGAGGAACAGACATCAGCGGAACGATCATGTTGAACAACACTTTTTTCCCTTTAAACCTCATCTTTGCAAAGGCATATCCTGCCAGCAGTGCAATGATTCCCGTAATAAAAACCGCTGCAACTGTAAGAATCAAACTATTCATAAACCATTGTCCTAACTGTTTTCCCCGGAAAGCTTCCACAAAGTTTTGTACTGTAAATGTTTGCGGAAGGCCTGCCATATTATTGACATATTCTTCATGCGTTTTAAACGAATTCGCTGTCATAAAATATAACGGAAAGATAATAACGACCACAAGTAAAATCATCAATAGCTGGGAGACTATTCCTCCTCTTTTTCGTTTCATTCTTTCACTCCTCTTTTCTCATAACAATCTGATGTATTACAATCAATATT
>ENA-USUA01001357-USUA01001357.1-human-gut-metagenome-genome-assembly--contig:-NODE-1357-length-11195-cov-3.337381_pt1 | contig 11195 bp, 10 predicted proteins | sample MGYA00250057_ERZ773390 | MGnify/ENA primary metagenome ERZ773390 (study PRJEB29103, sample SAMN06111941) | human gut metagenome | biome: human gut; feature: ankylosing spondylitis patient; material...
GAGTCATCCACTATAATCTGCAAATTTCAAAACCATCTCCAAGTATAGCCCCAGTATCTACTACAAATCCTGCCTGTCCATTGTCATATTCTGAATCTTTCCCCTTTACAACAATGTTTCCATCAATTTTCATAATCAGGTTATCTGCTTTTACAGCAAATTCAAGCTCATAAGTATGATCAATCAAATAATCGAACGGTGCTCTTGCAATCTCAATTCTTTTCTCATTCTGTTGTTTATAAATCACTGCACAGTCTTCCGTAAGAACTGCCCCATAATATCTTCTGTGCCCTTTTGCTCTGGCAACCAGACCTGCCGATTCCTGTTGAGAAAAAGTAATTGTACTTTTGACAGCATAATCTTTCCAATCAGAAGTTCCTGTTGTTACCACTCCATTTTCTACTGCATTACAAATCGAAAAAGTAACCGTATAGTCCGGATTAAAGTGATCTGCTGACGAAACAAATGTTTTCAACCATGACGTTGTAGTCGTCCATGGTGTCAATGTTGGCGTCATGTCCATAGATCTTCCCATCTTATATTTTTCCGGTGTATTTGCCCAGTCGATGGATTTCACTATAATACTTCCATCCAGTCTTTCTTCACTTGTTAAGCAAATTCCCACTCTGAAAATGGGATGTCCCTGAGTATCCGGTACATTCAAATGTAAGATATTGCGTCCCTTATTTAATCCATGTTTGCCACAGTAAATATTTTCCAGAAAATCATTTTCATCAAAATACTCGAAAAACAATTCAAGTTTTGGATTCTTATCATTTAATGCATCGACAACCAGGCAAATATCCTGTCCACTATAAAGCGTCGGTGAACAAAGAACATCAAAATAACTGGTTCCTTCTTTTCCTTTAGGTTTTAAGTCAATAAATGTATCTATTGCAACAGATGCATGTACCCCACTCGCCAGTCCTTCATAACAAATCCTACATCCATATTCTCCTGTAGTTTCATATGAATTTTCAATTTTCGTCAATACCTGTTCTTCGCAATCTTTATCATATGGTACAATTCCCTGTACGGAACCCGGATATTCAAACGCCAGTCTTTCCTCTGGCAATTTAATTTCTTCCCCATTTAATTTGGCTGCTGCCTTTAAAATTTTTCGTGTCTCTATAACTGCATCTGAAATACAGGAACCACCATCACTTGTTACTACATAAAGCCTGTCTGCTACCGGTCTTCTTAAATCTGCTCCTTTTGTAAATCCATCCAGCCCCAGTCTAATTCCATTCAGGCATCCGACATTTCCACTGTTACAGTCTGTATCCCATCCGGCTGAGCATGCAATCATGCATGCCTTCTGAAAATCATCTCCACCCATGATAAATGCCATGAGAAGAGTCAGATGATTCGTAATCATTGGACAATTTCCCGGATATTTATCATATCCATGCTCATCCGCAATCCACTGTCGAACCTCATACCAGTCAGAAGCTTTTGCACATTTCTCTCTTAACTCATCTATTAAACTCTTAAATTCTTCATTATCAATATATGCAAGTCCTTTATCCAAGAGTTTATCGATATCTTTTTCTTCAAAAGCCATTGCCTCCATAGCTGCAAGATAAACAGCCGCATCAACAGCTACTCCATCATGACTCACACTTGCTGCTTTTCTGGCCATTTCGCAGGCACGCTCAGGGTTTCCCGGATTTACCATTGCCCAGGTATCAATAAATATTTCCGCCCCTATCTGCTCTGCCATACTCTGCCCATTTAAAGCTATGGAACCACTCATTGGTGCTTTAATTCCATTTTTTAATCTCAAATATGCAGTATGTTCTGTACTTCTGCACAAACCTCCCCACCAGAGAATCGTTTCATTTTCAACAATGTAATTAAGCCATGCATCTCCAATCTCTTCAGCAGAAATGTTTTCTTTATATCCAGAATCTTCTAAAGCTCTGAAAAAAGCGAATGTTCCTGATATATCATCTGGAACAATCAACGGAGCTCCTGTTTTATGATTTTTATAATATGATACTTTCCCAAAGGTATTTTTAATATTCTCAAAAGTCCATCCTTCTACCGGACGTCCCAGGTAGACTCCTATAATTTTCCCAAGTACACCTGCATATATATCATTTTTGTAGTTTTCTAATGCCATATTTCCGCTCCTCATACCTTATATATTTATCCCATAAATCTTTTAACCCTTAACAGCACCACTTACCATCCCATCGACAAAGTGTTTCTGAGTCAATAAGAAAAATACAATAATCGGTCCTATGAGAATCATAGCTGAAGCCATTAAAATTGACATATTTGAGCCATAGCTTCCGTTCATTGAAAGAAAACCAAGTGTTGCTGTAAAATGCTTCTCTCCCTGGAGAAATGTTGATGTAATTAAATATTCATTCCAGGACTGCAAGCCAATCAGTACTGCAACTGTAATAAGCCCTGGAGAAACAACCGGCCGCATCACGGACCAGATTACCTGTCGTGTATTTGCGCCATCAATTCTTGCTGCCTCTTCCAGTTCTCTCGGAACATTAAGAAAGAATGTTCTCATAAGAAAGATTGCCAGTGGCATATATGTTGCTGATAAAATAACACTTGTTGCCGGAATGTTTCCAATCAAATTCATCTTTGCGTAAGCATAGTAAAGTGGAAATAAGAACAACTGAATCGGAACCGTCATTGCAACCATAAAATACATTAGCACCGCACCACTGCCTTTAATTCTTTTTCCTGCAAGAACATAGCCTGCAAGTGTTGCGCAAATAAGTACAATAATAACTGTACATCCCGTAAGTTTTACACTGTTTAAAAATCCTTTTGCAAACTTACCCGTAGTCCATGCCTGAATATAATTTTCAAGATGAATAATATCCGGTAAACTTAACGGATTTCTTACAATTTCAGCGTTTTCTTTAAAACTATTGATAAGTACCAAAAATATAGGAAATAAACAAATAACAGCTAAGATAATAAGAACCATATGTATAATTACATTCACTGTTATTTTCTTTTTCATTGATGCAGCTCCCATAATTTAACAGTCCCCCTATTCTATTGATTCTTTCTTAGTCATACGTGCATAAATCATAGATGCTATCAACCCAAAAATACTGATAAACATTCCAACAGAAGCTGCTTTTCCAACTTTCATAGAACTAAATGCAAAGGAATATGCATATGTTCCTAATACCTCTGTAGAATGAGCAGGACCGCCTCCGGTGAGAAGCTTAACATAATCAAATGACAGAAACGAACCTATTGTAATCATCATAAACATTAATTTGACAGTAGGCATAATGTTAGGAAGATATACATATCTAAATAACTGCCATCCATTACATCCTTCTACTTTTGCAGCTTCCACCTGATCTGTCGGCACCTGTCTCAATGCCGCCAGATAAATAACAGTCAGATAACTCCAATAATGCCAGATATCAACCCCTGCACATGCATAAATTGCACTCTTCATACTTGCCAGAGGTGAGCTGATATCCCATCCAAAAGTATTTCGCAGGAAAGCTACTACGCCAACCACCGGACTGAACATAATATTCAGCCAAAGCATTGCATTAACCGATGGAGCCAGAACATATGGAATAAGAAATGCTACCTGATAAATACTTCTGGTTTTCTTCCTGCTCAGAAGTAACATTGCTGATAACATTCCAATAACTACCGGAATGGTAAGAAACATAATTGCCCAGATAAAGTTATTTTTAATAGCTATAAAAAACACATTATCATGAAATAATTCCTGATAATTTTGAAGTCCTATAAAATTAATATCCGGTGATAGTCCATTCCAGTCTGTAAAAGAATAAACCACCGTCATAATTCCCGGAACCAAAATAACGCAAACACTTATAATCAGAGCTGGAGCTATCAATAGATAATTCCAGTTTATCTTACTTCGTTTATTCATAGGATATCCCGCCTTCACACATTTATAAAAGGGCAGATGGCATATAGGATTTTTCCTTAACCATCTGCCCCTTTTCTGCCAATATTTTTTTCGTACACAGATCAAAAATTTCAGAATTTATTCTATTCCTGCCGGTTTCGGAATTGGAGGAACCAGCCCCTTCTTAAATTCTTCCTGGAAAGCAGTATCCAAAGATTTCACATAGTCATCCACACTGGATGTTCCAAACCATACTTCATCAATATTTACAATTCTCTGCTGTGTATCTGCCGGGAAGAATACATTGTCATAGAAACCAAAATTGCCTTTTCCTACTGCTTCTGATACTTTCTGTACAACTTCCATAAATGATTTTGATAAATATCCCATTCCAGAAGTGTCAACTGTAGATAAATCTTTAAGAGGAGTTCCCCAGTATCCAGGCCATGCAGTCGTCATTTCCTGCGTAAATTCTGGTGACATCATAATATCAATAATTTTTGCAGCTTCGTCTTTATGTTCCTGACTTACATTCGCATTAATTGATAATGTACATGCAGCTCCAAGAGTATATGTCTCATCCGGAACTTCTTCAGTAGATGGGAATGGTATAAATGCAATATTCTCAGTCTTATCATCTGTGAAATAAGAAGCCGCCCACTGGAATGCAATAGATGGTCCAATAAAGAATGGTGATTTTTCATCTGCTAACAACTGTAGAGATTCACTGAAATTAAGATTTACATAATCATCTCCTGCAAGGTATCCTTTATCCCACCACTCTTTTGATTTCTCAATTGCAGCTTTTACATCATCATTGTCCCAACTTTCTTCACCAGTCAGACATTTATAAACTGTATCTGGAGTTGCTATATGTGTCAGGAAAAGAGAAGCATAATTTTCATTTACCGGCTGCCAGCCTTTATTGCCTGTTACAGATGCATATAAGCCTTTTTCCATTGCCTCATCCATGATTGTTTCCATGTCTTCTATTGTTTCAGGCACTTCCCATCCATTATCTTCCAGCACTTTTTTGTTATAGAAAACCCCCATTGTACTAATTCCATTTGTCAAACTATAAAGTTTTCCGTCCACTGTACCAGACTCATAATATGGCTCTAAAATTCTGTCTTTCCAACCATATTCTTCTGCATATGTATCCATTTCTTCAAGTTTTCCAGCTTCGACTAATGGCATTACAAACGCTGGACCCGATCCATAAACAATATCCGGTCCCTGATTAGCCGCCAGAGCCGTCGTCATATCAGAATCAACAGATGGTCTAAATTCCACAACTAACTGATATTTATCTTGTGAAGCATTATACTCATCAACAAGATATTTTTTCATTGCATCCTGAGCATATGGCTCAGCTCCCCAGAACCACAGATTAATTTCTTCTCTGTCTTTCATGGAATCATCAGATGCCTTCGTTACATCCTCTCCATCATCAGTTGTCGTGTCTTCTGATTCCTGATTCTCACTATCTGCTGTATTCGAAGTATCATCAGCGGCAGACCCTGTAGTCTCTTCTTCTTTTGAATTACTACTTCCCGTTGAAACACCACATCCTGCCATTGAGCTTATAACCACTGCAGTTGTCATAAATACAGCCAAAGCCTTTCTCTTCATTTTTATTTCCTCCTTTGGTTGATAAAATAATAGTTAACTGTTTTGCTTGATATTTCACACATTTTCCTTTGTTAACCTAATTATAACCATTTTTACCATTTTGTCAACCAAATTTATTAATCATTTTTTATTTATTTTGTTCATTTTTTCATTATATTTTTCATTTAATTTAGTATACTTGTATATTTCTCTGTTAATATAATTGTTTTTTACATATTTATATTGATTAACTTTTGGTTAACAGTTTATTTTTCTTGTTATTTGGACATTATCCATAAAATTCCGAAATCAGATTCGTAAAAAAAAATTACTCCACTGTTTCCAATAGAGTAATTTTTAATTGCATTTTATTGTTTTCAGAATATTTATTCATTATTATATATTTTCACGGATTTTCTTTCAATTAAAGCCGGTGCAAAATATGTATTTCTAATCGGATTTTTATCTTTGCCTGTAATACGATTAATAATCGTTTCACAGGCTTTCTTTCCCATTAATTCGCCAGGTTGTTCTATAGTAGTCAATGGAGGACTAAGCACTGTTGTTACATATAAATCATTAAATCCTACAATAGATATATCTTCTCCAATCGTCAGTCCCTGCTCTTGTGCATACTGATAAACGCCTAAAGCTATTTCATCATCATACGCAAAAACCGCATGAACCCCCAAACTATTCAGATATTTCATTCCTTCATATCCCGTCTGTCTTTTATATTGCCCATAGAAAATATATTCTTCCTTAATAGAAATGTTATGAAATGCCAAAGCCTCTTTATATCCTTCGATTCGCTTTCTGCAAGTGTATACTTCTCTTGCACCAACAATCATGCCTATTTTATCATGTCCACTATGAATCAAATACTCTGTTGCCATATAACCACCGCTTTTATTATCTGCTGTAATAAAATCACAATAAACTCTGTCAACAGCTTGGTCTAATAATAAAAAAGGTATTCCTGAATTTTTTAAAGCCCAGCCTAGTTTTTCATTATTATCTTCAATATTCATGTCCATTGACGGAACGACAATCAAGCCCGATACTTTGATATCTGTCAAAAATCTGATGCGATCTAAAGTTTGCTCTGTAGTGTCATTCACCGTACATGTGACAGTACGATAACCATAAATCTGGCAGTATTCATCAATTCCCTTCTGGCATGCATCCAGAAATTCATTATAATATCGTGGACGTATTACACCAATAATTGATTTTTTTTCAAAATTATTGCAGACATTTTCAATTGACAATTCTTCATTTTTTTTCTTTTCTTCAAAATTATAACCTAACTCTTTCGCTGCCTCGATAATCTTCTGTCTTGTTGCTTCTGTTATTCTTGAAGGTTTATTATTCAATACCAGCGATACACTGGCAATGGAAACATTGGCTCTTTCAGCAATATTTCTAACTGTAGGTTTCATCCAGTACCTTCCCCTCTTCACATTCAAAAATTAGTATGAACAAAATTCGCCACCTAAAACATCATAAACGCCTCTTGGTGTAATACGTACTTCTGGTATAACCGGAAGTGCCATAAAAGACAACGTAATAAATGGGTCTATTCCTCTTCCAACTCCCATTTCATGTGCCTTATTAATCATATTTTTTAATTTATGATTATTATATTGATAACCGGCATCGCTCATAAGTCCCATAACAGGAAGCTCTAAAGTATCAAATATTTTGTGATCTGCCACTATCGTATAACCTCCCTGTGTACGTATCAGTTCCTGTACTGCCAATACCATATCTTCATCGTTATCCCCTATGACGATAATATTATGAGAATCATGAGAAACGCTGGAAGCTATTGCTCCTTTTTGTATTCCAAAGCCACTGACAATTCCCACACCGGTCTTACCTGTAGATTTATGTCTCTCAATCACTGCAATCTTCTGATATTGTGCATTTGATAAAAATAAACACTTGCCCCCTGAGAATTTTTTTATCTGTTTTTTCGTGGTAATCTGCCCCTCCTGCATTTCTATTACAGGAAAATACCCCGTTGGTGATTCTAACTGTAAGTCATTTTTCGAAAATTTTCCGACATGGACTGTATTTTTCAGCTCATCCGGACATTTTTTTATTTCAATTTCTTCCTCTTGCTCTATTACTTCGCCTTTATAATATACATTTTCTATAGATATTTTATTTAAATCGTTTAATACCACCAAATCCGCCTGATACCCCGGCGCAACTGCTCCCAGATTATGAAATCCATAACAGATTGCCGGATATATTGTTGCCATTTTTATAGCAGAAACAGGATTCATCCCAAGCTCTATTGCTTTACGAACATTATGATCAATATGACCTTCCCGTTCAATATCTTCAATATGTTTATCATCCGTGCAAAAACAAAATCCCTCTACCGGTATATTATTTTCTACTATACCTTTCACAATTGCTTCTAAATTCTTAGCTGCACTTCCCTCTCGAATCAGTACAGTCATGCCATTCCTTCGTTCTCTCATTGCATACTGAAAATCCGAGCACTCATGATCTGTAGATATTCCGGCCATTACATATGCCTGCAAATCTTCTTCCGCTAAAAATGGTGCATGTCCATCACGAACTTTGTTTTTAAATAAATCCAGCTTCCGGTGCATACCCGGATCAGCATTTACAACCGAAATGTAATCCATTACTTCACCTAATCCCAATATTCTCTCATTATCAAGATATTGAGTCATGTCTTCTGCTGTAAGCGTACATCCATTATCATCGATTGAAGTTGCTGGAACACACGAAGGCATCATCACAAAAACATTTGCGCTTGCATCCTCCGTCTGATCCAGAATATAATTGATACCGGCCAATCCTGATACATTTGCAGATTCATGAGGATCAACAATAAATGTTGTCGTTCCATGACGTGAAGCAACTGTAACCAGTTCTTTCGGAGTAACTAAAGTCGATTCCAGATGAAGATGACTGTCAATAAATCCAGGGCAGACATATTTTCCTGTCATGTCATGTTCCTGTTTACCTTCATAATTTCCTATTCCAACAATCATCCCATCCTCAATAGCAATATCTCCGGTGATGATTTCATTGGTAAACACATTTATAATTTTAGCATTCTTCAGAACTAGCTCTGCCTCTTTAAATCTGCGGGTAACTTTTGTATATTCTCGATAAACCTTTAAATCCATAGTTTTTCTCCTTTGATTGTTTTAAGGAAAACGCATAAAATATACAAACAAAGGTCTTATTTATAAAGGTATTATAATTATAGATATTATCATGTATACAGGCAAATAGCAACTTTTTATAGCATTTTTACCATGTTACAATTTGTTTTGTAATATAATTTAGTATGTCAGGAGAATGTTTTCTCCTGACATGTTTCTTATACTTCTTCATAAGTAATATAGGAATTGGAAGTGCCTTAAAGTTCCACCCCAACTATCATGTTTCTTAAAAAGTCAAATTCTATTGATGTTAAATTTGGCTCAGTTAAGTATCCCCATCTACGTGGAACAAATGAAAAATAATCTACTGCTCTATTATATTCCGGCAATGTTAATCCTCGTGGCTGCTCGGAATCATTATATAAATATTCACTTCCATCTGCCATACGTTGTATTTTATATCCAGATAGTAGGAACGGATATCGTAATGATTGGACATTCTGAGAGACGTCATGTTCTCGGAGAGACCGATGAAGAAGAGAATAAAAAGGTGTTATGTGCCTTAAATCATAATTTTACAACGCTTTTATGTGTGGGTGAAACCGGAGAGCAGAAGGATTACGGAATTTCAGAGGAGGTTATCCGTATTCAGTTAAAGAAGGGGCTTTACTGTGTAACGAAGGAACAGACAGAAAAGCTTTGGATTGCTTATGAACCGGTATGGGCGATTGGGGTGAACGGAAAGCCTGCAACGAAGGAATATGCAGAGCAGATCCATATCGTCATCCGCGAAACATTAGTTGAACTCTTTGGAGAAGAGGCAGGGAATGAGATTCCGGTTTTATATGGAGGAAGTGTAAATCCGGAGAATGCAGTAGGTCTGAGTAAGATGGAACACATTGATGGCTTATTTATCGGACGTTCTGCATGGCAGGCAGATAATTTTAACAAGATTATCAGAGATGTTCTTAAATAAATTGTGAATTTTTTAAAAACATATTGAAATTTAATGGATAATGAACTAGAATAGTTGTAGGTATTGCAATATGATGATGGCTTTTTTATGTTGCAATTATACTTTTGTTATAAAGGCTGATTATAACAGAAGACCAGAGATGAGGAGAAATACATGGCAAAGTTTGGAGTAGTACTCGTATCACATAGCGAATACATCGCAAAGGGCTTAAAGGAACTTGTGGATGAGATGAATGATGGTTCCGTGCAGGTAGTTGCTGCAGGTGGCGCAGACGGAGGAAGAATCGGAACAAGTGCAATCAAGATTCAGGGAGCTATTGAATCTGTAGAAGATTGTGATCATATCTTAATCTATGCTGATTTAGGAAGTTCTATTTTAAGCGCAGAGACAGCGATTGATTTAATTGATGAAGATTTAGCTGAGAAGGTTCAGTTAGTAGACGCACCGATTGTTGAAGGTGCTTTAGCTGGTGTTGTTCAGGGAACAATCAGCGATGATGTAGCGGATGTTATCAAAGCATCAGAAGATGCACGCAATGTACATAAAAACTAATTAAGTTTTGGGAGGTAGACTTACAATGGCAAAGATTAAAAGACTTTTTAACGACCCATATGATATCGTAGAAGAAATGGTAGAAGGTTATGTAGGCGCACATAAACAATATGTTAAGATGTGTGATTTAGATGAGGCACAGGGACGTGTTGTTTTAGCGAATGACGCTGGAACAAAGGACAAAGTTGGTGTTATCATCGGTGGAGGTTCAGGACATGAGCCATTATTCATCGGTTATGTGGGAGAAGATTTCGCAGATGCTGTTGTAATCGGTAACATTAACACATCCCCATCTCCAGACCCATGCTACGCAGCAGCAAAAGCATGTGATAACGGAAAAGGATGTATTTACTTATATGGTAATTATGCCGGAGACGTTATGAACTTCGATATGGGAGCTGAGAAGGCTGATGAGGAAGACGATATCAGAGTAGAGACAGTTCTCGTAACAGACGATGTTGTTTCTTCTGAGAATATTCCTGACAGAAGAGGTATCGCTGGTGACTTCTTCGTATTTAAAGTAGCAGGTGCTAAGGCAGCAACTGGTGCAGACTTAGACGAAGTAGTAGCAGCAGCTCAGAAAGCGAATGACAATACTCGTTCTATGGGTGTTGCAATGTCTTCTGCAACTCTTCCTGCAAAGGGCGGAACAATCTTCGATATGGAAGATGGTGACATGGAAATCGGTATGGGTATCCACGGCGAGCCTGGTATCAGAAGAGGTAAGATCGACACAGCAGATAATGTAATTGATGAGATTATGGAGCCAATCCTTAAAGATCTTCCATACGTTGAAGGAGACGAAGTTTACGTTCTTGTAAACAGCTTAGGTGCTACACCACTTATCGACCTTCATGTATGTTATAGAAGAGTAGCTCAGATTCTTGAAGAAAAGGGAATCAAGGTTTACAAAGCATTAGTAGGACCATTTGCTTGTTCTATGGGTCAATATCGCCACTTCCATCAGGTCCTTTCTGACCTGTCAGTACCAAGTTAGCATATACCTTGTTTAGGAGAGCGT
>ENA-USUA01001381-USUA01001381.1-human-gut-metagenome-genome-assembly--contig:-NODE-1381-length-11001-cov-367.849597_pt1 | contig 11001 bp, 6 predicted proteins | sample MGYA00250057_ERZ773390 | MGnify/ENA primary metagenome ERZ773390 (study PRJEB29103, sample SAMN06111941) | human gut metagenome | biome: human gut; feature: ankylosing spondylitis patient; material...
ATTCCCCTACGGAGCATAGATACAAAGTTCCGTATGGGAGTATTGTTATTCGAGGTCCAAACTGCTGATTTTATGCTTTCTGTAAGCAAAACTCAGAAGATTTGCCATAAAAACAGGTAATAATTGGCAATTCCTTGCAGATTTACAGATATTTTTAGTAAATTTGCAAGCTAGTAATAAACAACAGGAGATTTTACTCCCAAACATCATCGAATAATAATAAAAAATAAATATACAATGAACTTTAACAAAATTCTCCAGTCATTGTTTGGCAACAAGTCAACTCGCGATATGAAGTTGATCCAGCCAATCGTAGAAAAGATCAAGGCAGAGTATCCTAAGATGCAGGCCTTAAGCAATGACGAACTTCGTGCAAAAACAAAAGAACTTCAGAAGTACGTACAGGAGTACGCCAAGGAAGAGAAGGCTAAGATTGCTGAACTCAAGGCTAAAATTGAAGACACTCCTATCGATGAGCGTGAAGGTATCTTCAACCAGATCGACAAGTTAGAGCAGGAAGCACTCGACAAGTATGAGGAAGCCCTCAACGAGGTTTTGCCTCAGGTTTTCGCTATCGTTAAGGATACTGCTCGCCGTTTCGCTGAGAACGAGGAAACTATTGTTACTGCTACCGACTTCGACCGCGAGTTGGCTTCTAATCCAGCTAACGACTTCGTTACCATCGATGGCGACAAGGCTATCTATCACAACCACTGGACAGCTGGCGGTAATGATATGAAGTGGGAAATGATTCACTACGATGTACAGCTCTTCGGTGGTGTTGTTCTCCATCAGGGTAAGATTGCCGAGATGGCTACCGGTGAGGGTAAGACCCTTGTAGGTACAACTCCAATCTTCCTGAACGCCCTCACAGGCAATGGTGTTCACGTCGTTACCGTGAACGACTATTTGGCTAAGCGTGACTCTGAGTGGATGGGACCTCTCTATATGTTCCACGGTCTCTCTGTAGATTGTATCGACAAGCACCGTCCTAATTCCGACGAGCGTCGCAAGGCATACCTGGCAGATATCACCTTCGGTACCAACAACGAGTTCGGTTTCGATTATCTTCGTGATAACATGGCTACCAACCCAGCCGACCTGGTACAGCGCCAGCACAACTACGCCATCGTCGATGAGGTCGACTCAGTGTTGATTGATGATGCCCGTACCCCATTGATCATCTCTGGTCCTATTCCAAAGGGCGATGATCAGATGTTCGAGCAGTATCAGCCATTGGTTGAGAAACTTTACGAGGTACAGCGCAAGCAGGCTACAGAATTGCTCGCCGAGGCTAAGCAGAAGATTAACGAAGGTACAAAAGCTAAGAATCAGGAACTCCTTGATGAAGGCTTCCTCGCACTCTTCCGTTCTTACAAGGCATTGCCTAAGAACAAGCCATTGATCAAGTATCTTTCTGAGGAAGGTATCAAGGCTGGTCTGCTGAAGACCGAGGAGTACTACATGGCAAACAACAACCGTGAGATGCCTAAGGCTACAGAGCCATTGTACTTCGTAGTAGACGAGAAAATGAATTCTGCCGACCTTACCGATAAGGGAACCGACTGGTTGGCTAAGCAGGTAAACGACAAGGAACTCTTCGTATTGCCTGATATCACAACAGAAATGAGTGAACTCGAGGCACGCACAGACCTTACCGACCAGGAGCGTCTTGACAAGAAAGACGAGATGCTGGCTCACTATGGTGTACAGAGCGAACGTGTTCACACCTTGCAGCAGCTCCTGAAGGGTTACACCATGTTCAATAAGGACGACGAATATGTTGTCATGGACGGACAGGTGAAGATTGTGGATGAGCAGACAGGACGTATCATGGAAGGCCGTCGCTGGAGCGATGGTTTGCACCAGGCTATTGAAGCTAAGGAGCACGTAAAGGTAGAGGCTGCTACACAGACCTTTGCTACCATCACACTTCAGAACTACTTCCGTATGTACCACAAACTCGCAGGTATGACCGGTACAGCAAGTACAGAGTCAGGTGAGTTCTGGGATATCTACAAACTCGATGTTGTTGAGATTCCAACCAACCGCCCTATCCAGCGTAAGGACTTGGATGACCGTGTATACAAGACTGCCCGCGAGAAATATCGTGCAGTTATCGACGAAATCGAGGAAACACGTAATGCTGGCCGCCCAGTCTTGGTAGGTACAACATCTGTCGAGATTTCAGAGTTGTTGAGCAAGATGTTGAAGATGCGCAACATTCCTCATAATGTATTGAACGCTAAGTTGCACCAGCAGGAGGCTCAGATTGTAGCCGAGGCAGGTCGCTCAGTAAACGGTAAGGGTGCCGTAACCATCGCTACCAACATGGCAGGTCGTGGTACCGATATCAAGCTGACTCCTGAGGTAAAGGCTGCAGGTGGTCTTGCCATCATCGGTACAGAGCGTCATGAGAGCCGTCGTGTAGACCGTCAGCTCCGTGGTCGTGCCGGTCGTCAGGGAGACCCAGGTTCTTCTGTATTCTATGTATCATTGGAGGATAAGCTGATGCGTCTGTTCGCTTCAGAGCGTATCGCCAAGGTAATGGACCGTCTCGGTTTCGAGGATGGCGAGCGTATCGAGAGCCCAATGATCAGCAAGAGCATCGAGCGTGCTCAGCGCAAGGTCGAGGAAAACAACTTCGGTATCCGTAAACACCTCTTGGAGTATGATGACGTGATGAACCGTCAGCGTACCGTTATCTACGAGAAGCGTCGCCACGCCCTCATGGGTGAGCGTATCGGTATGGATATTGCCAACATCATCTGGGACCGCGTATTGAACATCGTCAACAACAACGACTTCTTCGGTGCCAAGGAAGAGTTCCTGAAAGTTCTTGCTATGGAGATTCCATTCAACGAGGATGAGTATGAGAACGGCAGACGTGAGGATTTGGCAGAGCGTGCTTTCCAGGAAGCTATGGCTACATTCAAGCGTAAGACAGACCGCATCCAGGCTACAGCTATGCCTATCATCAAGCAGGTATACGAAAACCAGGGTGCTATATACGAGCGCATCATGGTGCCTATCACAGACGGCAAGCGCATGTACAATATTCCTTGCAACCTCAAGGAGGCATACGAGAGCGAGGCTAAGAACGTAGTGAAGGAGTTTGAGAAGAGCGTTGTTCTCCAGATTATCGATGACGACTGGAAGGAGAACCTCCGCAAGCTCGACGAACTGAAGCACTCTGTACAGAATGCAAGCTACGAGCAGAAGGATCCTCTCCTGATCTTCAAGTTGGAGAGTGCCAAGGTTTGGGATGCCATGATCAATGACATGTACGACCGTATTGCAAGTATCCTGATGCGAGGTCAGATTCCAGTAATGGAGCAAGAGCAGCCAGTTCAGGAGGCAGCTCCTGAGCAGCACACTCAGCAGAACTATGTTGAGAGCAAGGTTGATTTGGATGCAGAGCGTGAGGCCCAGGAGGCAGCAGCTAACCAGGATACCCGAGAGGGCGCACAGGTAAACCGCACTCCTTACCGTGCAGAGCACATGCCACGTCCTAACGACCCATGTCCATGCGGAAGCGGCAAGAAGTTTAAGAACTGCCACGGCAGAAACCTGTAATCACAGGAAATGATGATGCTCTTATATATAATAAGGTATAAGAACATCCATCATCAGAAATAATGATAAGAATACCTAGATTTGATGATACTCTCATCATTTCTAGGTATTTTTGTTATAAAACTACATCATTGCTACCAAGTTGCAAATAATTATTAGTATTTTTGCAGTCGAAAAGAAAAAAGAGCTGACCATGAGGTCATGCCCCAAAGAAAAGAACAAGATTATAACAAGGAAAGATATATGAAATTATCAGAACTTAAAACAGGTGAAAGTGGAGTCATCGTCAAGGTATCCGGTCACGGTGGCTTCCGCAAGAGAGTCATCGAAATGGGATTCATCAAGGGCAAGAAGGTTGATGTACTCCTTAACGCCCCACTCCAAGACCCTGTAAAATATAAGATCATGGGCTATGAAGTTTCTCTCCGCCACAGCGAAGCCGACCATATCGAGGTGGTTTCCATTGATGAAGCCAAGAACGATGCAAAGCTCAGCAAGGCGGAAGAAGAAGACCGCCAGCAGGTAATTGACTCAAAAGTAATAGATTCCAACGATAGCGACGAGCAGGCGCTCGGCGACAAGATGCTCGTAGCTGAAAGAAAAGAAAATGCCAACAACGAGGCTTTGGCTGAGCAGGAAGCTGAACGACTCCACCGCGTCATCAATGTGGCACTGGTAGGTAACCCAAATTGCGGAAAGACTTCCCTCTTCAACTTCGCATCGGGTGCTCACGAACGTGTAGGCAACTATAGCGGTGTAACCGTGGATGCGAAAGTAGGTGAAGCCGATTTCAACGGCTACCACTTCAATCTGGTAGATTTGCCGGGTACCTATTCCCTCTCGGCTTATTCGCCAGAAGAACTCTATGTGCGCAAGCAGCTCATCGAGCATACGCCGGATATCGTCATCAACGTCATCGACACCAGCAACCTAGAGCGCAACCTCTATCTCACCACCCAGTTGATAGACATGCACATCCGCATGGTCTGCGCCCTCAACATGTTTGATGAAACCGAAAAGCGTGGCGATAACATCGACTACGACAAACTGGGCGAACTCTTCGGTATCTCGATGATTCCTACCGTCTTCACCAATGGCCGAGGCGTGGATAAGCTCTTCGAGACCATTATCGAACTCTACGAAGGCAAGGAAGATTCCAGCGCCCACTATCGCCATATCCACATCAACCACGGACATGAGATAGAGCACGGCATCGAACATATCCAGAAGTATCTGAAGGTAGATGATTCCATCCGCCAGCGCTACTCCACCCGTTACCTCTCCATCAAGTTGCTGGAGAACGACAAGCACGCCGAGGAATACGTAAGTCATCTGAAATCGTCCAAGGAAATCTTCGCAGCCCGTGATGAGGCAGCCAAGCGTGTGAAGGAAGAGACCCAGGAGGATAGCGAAACCGCCATCATGGATGCCAAATACGGTTTTATTCATGGCGCATTGCAGGAAGCAGGCTATGAACCGGGCAAGGCAAAGGATACCTATCAGGTAACCCACCTCATCGACAGCATCCTGACCAATAAATATGTAGGATTCCCTATCTTCATCCTCCTGCTGTTCATCATGTTCTCAGTCACCTTCGTTCTGGGCGAGATTCCTAAGGGATGGATTGAGGACGGCGTGGCCTGGTTGGGAGAATTCATCAGTACCACAATGCCGGACGGACCTGTAAAGGATATGCTGGTAGATGGTGTGATTGGTGGTGTAGGTGCCGTGATTGTCTTCCTGCCACAGATTCTGATTCTGTATTTCTTCATCTCTTATATGGAGGATTCGGGATATATGGCTCGTGCAGCCTTCATCATGGATAAACTGATGCACAAGATGGGCCTGCATGGCAAATCATTCATCCCGCTGATTATGGGATTCGGATGCAACGTGCCTGCGGTGATGGCAACGAGAACCATCGAGAGTCACCGTTCGCGTCTGATTACGATGCTGATATTGCCATTGATGAGCTGTTCTGCTCGTCTGCCAATCTACATCATGGTCATCGGAACGTTCTTTGCCATCCAATACCGTTCACTCATCATGGTTTCGCTATATCTCATCGGCATCTTCCTAGCCGTGATATTGAGCCGCATCTTTGCCAGTTTCGTGGTGAAGGGCGAAGATACTCCGTTCGTAATGGAGCTGCCTCCTTACCGCTTCCCTACCTGGAAGGCGATAGGCCGACATACCTGGGAGAAGGGGAAGCAGTACTTGAAGAAGATGGGTGGTATCATCCTCGTGGCAAGTATCATCGTATGGGCTTTGGGTTATTTCCCTCATAATGAAGAACTTGACAACCAGGCTCAGCAGGAGCAGAGCTATATCGGCAGAATCGGTAAGACCATCGAGCCTATCTTTACCCCACAGGGTTTCGACTGGAAACTGGATGTGGGCTTGGTATCCGGTGTAGGTGCCAAGGAGATTGTAGCCTCAACGATGGGTGTGCTCTACAGCAACAACGACAGTTTCTCTGACGATCAGGATTACAACGATGAAGACGGAAAATACGAAGTCTTGAAGAAGCAGATGACTTCCGACCTGAAGAAGACCTACGGTTACAGCGATGCCGAGGCAGCAGCGAAGGCAACGCTCACCGCCTACTGTTTCCTCCTCTTCGTATTACTCTACTTCCCTTGCATCGCCACCATTGCCGCCATCAAGGGCGAGACAGGCAGTTGGAAATGGGCAGGCTTTGCCGCCGGCTACACCACGCTCCTGGCATGGGTAGTATCAGCCCTGGTCTTCCAGATAGGAAGTTTGTTTATCTAATCAAGGTGTCTGCTTTAAGAAAACAAACAAAGAGAGCGCACAACACCTGAACGACAGCCGCACAACAGCTGAGCGACGCTTGCACAACACCTGTTGTGCAAGCGCACATCAGCTGTTGTGCGGCTTACTATATAATATATCCAGAAGACTTATTCTATATATCTGAAAGACTTCAAGTAACTGTTCGGAAGACTTTAGTCATATACTAGAACGTTATCAGTCATATACCTGAACGACATCAATCATATCATTAGAAGACATCAACCGTTTCCTTATTCAGGATAATCTCTTTCCTACCTTTGCGGCAACAAATGCTATCATCAGACCCAGGCAGGCGGCAATGCTGATAGCAATGCGGAGACCGGTGGCCTCAGCAAGCCATCCGATAACCGGAGGTCCTACCAGAAAACCGAAGAAGCTGATGCTCGAAACGATGGTAATGGCGATGCTCGCCTTGATGGTTCCCAATTTTCCTGCGATACTGTAACAGATAGGAACCGACGAAGAGATGCCGAAACCTACCAGCAGGAAACCCAAGGTGGCAGGAATGAGATAAGGCAAGGCAGCAGCCAGCCACAAACCGCCCAATATCAAACCACCACAAACCTTCAATACTCTGGCTGGGCCGTATTTCGTAACAAACCCATCAGCCATGAATCTACCCAACGTCATCGCACCCATACCAGCCACATAGCCCGCACGGATAAAAGCCTCATCGGGTTTTACTACTGATGAAAAATATACGCTACTCCAATCATAAACAGTTCCTTCACAGAACATGCCGGCAAATCCCATCAGTCCCAAAAGGAACAGAATCGGGTCGATGGTCTTGAAAGAGAACTTCGGAACATCCTCCTCTTCTGATTTCGCCATGGCATCATTAACCAGAAAGCGGAAACCGACAGCAACGATGAGAATACTCAGAGCCAGAATAGTTCCAAAGTGGACATCTATCGGGAGTAAAGTATTGGCAAAGATGGCACCGATGATACCACCGGAGAATCCTCCCAAACTCCACAGACCATGAAACGACGACATGATGTTGCGCCCATACATCTTCTCCACCAGACAAGCCTGGGTGTTGGTAGCGATGTTCATCAGATTCGCCATCATTCCGAAAGCAATAAGACTCAAAATCAGATGAAAAACCGTAGTACTGCTACCGATGCAGAAAAGAACCAGGGCATAGAGCAACTCAGAGAGAACCAGCATCTTCTTGCTGCCAAATTTACTCACCAGGATACCCGAGAAAGCCATCATCAGAAGTTGGCCGATAGGGATGGCAAAGAGTACAGTTCCCAGCTGTCCGTTGCTCAGATGTAACATCTGTTTTACATCCGGAATACGGCTTGCCCAACTGGCAAACACCACTCCCGGTACAAAATAATAAGCCGCAACTGCCACTCGCTTGCGCGCCAAATCACTCAAATTACTTAAATTACTCAAACTGACTGTCATCCTTAATAATATACCTATTATAAATACTCATTTCTATTAGCGGCTGCAAAATTACAAAAAAAAGCAGAAAAAGAGTGATATTTGAACAAAAAATATAGCTCGGTATGAGATTTTTGACGTACCTTTGCACTCAGAAAAAGAATTAAAAACAAACTAGCAATGAAGAAACAAACAATGATTACCCTGGCACTCGCCTTGACTTTGGCGATGCCAACCATGCCCGCCTTCGCCCAAAAGGCGATGAGCAAGAAAGAAATCGCCGAAAAAGAAAAGGCTTTCAAGAACCTTCAGCATCCGTGGAAAGGAAAGAAAGTGGCTTACTTCGGCGACTCCATCACCGACCCAAGAATCAAGGCATCGAAGGTGAAATACTGGGGATTCCTGCAGGATTGGCTCGGCATCACCCCTTACGTTTATGGTGTGAGCGGCAGACAGTGGAACGATATCCCCCGTCAGGCAGCCCAACTGCAGAAGGAACATGGTGATGATTTCGATGCCATCCTCATCTTTATGGGTACCAACGATTACAACAACGGTGTGCCTATAGGCGAATGGTATACAGAAACTTTCGACAGTGTGAGAGTAGCCCGCCACAAGCCAAGCGAAATGGTACAGCGCCGCCACCGCCACTTCTGTATGGACAAGAATACATTAAAAGGTCGCATCAACATCGCCATGTCGAAGCTGAAGCAGATGTATCCTACCAAGCAAATCGTGGTGATGACTCCTGTGCATCGTGCCCTCTTTGCCAGTGGTGACAAGAACATCCAGCCAGATGAGATGTACGAGAATGCGCGTGGCATCTTCTTCGATGAATACGTGAAGGCGATTAAGGAAACAGGCAATGTCTGGGCGGTTCCGGTCATCGACCTCAACTCCCTTTCGGGTCTCTTTCCTCTTTACGATGCTGGTGCCCAGCTGTTCAACAAGCCGGATACCGACCGTCTTCATCCTAATGATGCCGGCCACTCCCGCATGGCTAAGACCATCATGCAGCAGCTCTTTGCATTGCCTTGCGTCTTCTAGAAATCCACATCATTTTCTGCCCGCGTACTTGAGCATCTATACCCACGTACAGTAATCAATGCCTCGTTTTTCACACTCACCTCGCAGGGCGGCGAGAAAGTAGCTGCGCTCGCTGCCCCAACCACGAACCTTGCGCTCGTGATCCACGGTCTGCTTCAAACGCTCATCGCTGTAAGCGGCAAAACGGGCAGCATACTCTGAAATTCTTGACTCGGCATAACCTGCATCAACAGTTGATGACTCGGCATTAGCCGCCTTAATTGTTGAAGACTCGGCATTAACTGCCATTACATTCTCATTGTTCTTTAAATCTGAATTTGGATTCATAAAGATAATTATTTTAAGTTGTTAAACACTTACACATTCTTTTACCACCGTGGTTATCTCTATGCGAAACTCGGTTGGTGTGCCGCAACTGGGCAACTCTTAATGCTTGATTTCGGGTGCAAAAGTACATCATTATTCTGAAACCACCAAATTTTTTCGGGATTATTTTTCCTGTTTTTTTCCTTCTTCTAAAGAAGAAGATTTTCGGGGGTAGCAGATAGTAAGGAAGAGAAATCCTTTAATGGTTAAACTTTCCTATATTTGCATTATAATAGTATTATAATAATAAAATTATAATTACCTTTGTAAATTGACAATCAGAAAGATACAAACAATTGAAATATAAAAAACAAAGAAAAATATGATACAGCAAATTGAATTTTCTTTGCGCCCACTTCCTCGCGGCTTTCACCTCGTAACCAACGAGGTGATGAGGAACTTGCCGGCGCTGCCTAAGACGGGGATTCTGAATCTCTTCGTAAGACATACCAGCTGCGGATTGTCTCTGAACGAGAACTTCGACCCTGATGTGAGACATGATTTAAAGGGTATCTTCGAAAGACTGGTTCCGGATGGCGACCCTAGATATCTGCATCAGGATGAAGGACCTACGGATATGTCGGCACATGCCAAATCGAGCATGGTGGGCGTATCGCTTACCATTCCTATTACCAACGGCAGATTGAACCTCGGTACCTGGCAGGGAATCTACCTTTGTGAATTCAGAGAGGGAGGCGGAAGCCGACACCTCATCGCAACGATTATCGGGGAATAAATAACAGAGCTTTCGCAAGTGGGGAAGTTAAGGGAAGTTAGGGAAGTTAGAGGGAAGTTAAGGGACAAATGTCCTAAGTTTAAGCTAGAAGACTATTGTCTCTTAACTTCCCGAACGACCGTAGGGAGTGATAAATTCTTTAACTTCTTTAACTTCTGAACTTGCGAAACTTGAATATTTTACTGAGACAACTTTCAGATTCCAAGAATCCTTAATGACCTTAATGACCAATGACCTTAATGACCACTTTCATCTTCTATTTCTTCTTCCATCTCCAGTTCTTCTTTCTTTCCGAAGTTAGGATCTATCTTCAGAAAGGCGGTAACCAGGAAGGTGATGATGCAGCAGCCCATGACGATGATGAAGAACATGCGGTAACCCACCATATCCTTCAGATATCCCGAAACCATGCCCGGCAGCATCAGTCCGAGATAGGAGATGCCCGTACAGATGGAATAATGGGAGGTCTTGAACTTGCCCTGACTGTAGAACAGCATGTAGAGGGTAAGAACCGTGAAGCCCAAACCGTAACCCAACTGCTCTATGAAAAGACAGCTGGAAACCACGATGAGGTTGCTGTTGAGCGAATAGCTCAGATAGATGTAAACCACATCGGGCAAGGTAATGGCGCAAACCAGCGGCCAGAGCCATTTCTTCATTCCGTCCCTACTCACCAGGATGCCTCCGAGGATGCCACCCAGCAACAGTCCGATGAGACCCACTGTGCCGTTGGCAAAGCCATATTCCTGAGGTGACAAGCCCAGTCCGCCCTGCGAATTAGGACGGAGGATGAAGGTCTTGGTCATGGTGTTCAGAAGCGCCTCTGGAAATCGGTAGAAAAGGAGGAAGAGCATCACACAGATGGTTTCTCCAACCCCGAACTTCACGAAAAAGGTGCGGAACATGTTCTTCAGTTCATGAGCCACTTCGCCCACCGTTCTGTCGGTCTGCACATCCTCCTTCGGGCGCGGCATGAAGCGGCTGTGGTAGAGCCACAAACCGATGAAGATGCCTGCCAGTCCGTAGAAGATAAGCGCCCACGAAAAGCGTATCTGGTTGCGGAA
>ENA-USUA01001390-USUA01001390.1-human-gut-metagenome-genome-assembly--contig:-NODE-1390-length-10950-cov-4.370367_pt1 | contig 10950 bp, 10 predicted proteins | sample MGYA00250057_ERZ773390 | MGnify/ENA primary metagenome ERZ773390 (study PRJEB29103, sample SAMN06111941) | human gut metagenome | biome: human gut; feature: ankylosing spondylitis patient; material...
ACTAACTTAATAGCACATAACAACAGCGGTTTAATCTTTTCGTTCTCTTGTTGTCTCAAAGGATAGTTTAGCGATGCGATCTTGGATGCCATCGACGCGGGAACGATCCGCAATGCGAAGGTAGAGGTCGTCATCAGCAACAACGCAGGCGCGTTTGCTTTGGAGCGCGCGAAAAAGCATGGGATTCCGGCTGAGTGTCTTTCCCCGAAGGATTTTGCGTCCAGGGAGGAGTTCAATGAGGCCCTGGTTGCTAAAATCGATTCCTATGAGCTGGACCTCATCGTGCTGGCAGGATATCTCGTGAAGATCCCGGCAGCCATGATCGAAAAATACAGAGATAAGATCATCAATATCCACCCGTCTTTGATTCCGTCCTTCTGCGGTGTCGGCTTCTACGGATTGAAGGTCCATGAGGCTGCTCTTCGGAGAGGTGTAAAGATCACCGGTGCGACGGTACATTTTGTGGACGAGGGAATGGATTCCGGTCCGATCATCTTACAGAAGGCTGTTGAAGTGGAAAAAGGTGACACGCCGGAGGTCCTTCAGCGCCGCGTCATGGAACAGGCAGAGTGGAAGATCCTGCCGAAGGCCATCGACATGATCGCAAACGGAGAGATCTGATACAGGATAGAAGACAGCCGTTCCTGGCTGCGCGGGGCGTATACAGGAACGGCTTCACTGATAAGCAGGAGGAAAAACGAATGAAGGTTTTAATCGTTGGCAGCGGCGGAAGAGAGCATGCGATCGCATGGAAGGTCGCACAGAGCAAGAAGGTCGATAAGATCTACTGTGCACCGGGCAATGCAGGTATTTCTGAAGTAGCGGAGTGCGTGCCGATCGGTGCCATGGAATTTGATAAATTAGTTGCTTTCGCGAAAGAAAAAGAGATCGATCTTACCGTGATCGGTATGGACGATCCGCTTGTAGGCGGAATCGTTGATGTCTTCGAGAAAGAGGGACTCCGTGTATTCGGACCGAGAAAGAACGCGGCGATCCTCGAGGGTTCCAAGGCATTCTCCAAGGACCTTATGAAGAAGTACAATATCCCGACAGCGGCTTATGAGACATTTACAGACCCGGAAAAGGCGCTGGAGTATCTTGAGACCGCAAAGATGCCGATCGTACTGAAGGCAGACGGTCTTGCGCTTGGAAAGGGCGTTCTGATCTGCCAGACATTGGAAGAGGCAAAAGAGGGCGTTAAGACCCTGATGATGGATAAGAAGTTCGGCTCCGCGGGTGATGAGATCGTCATCGAGGAGTTTATGACAGGCCGTGAGGTATCCGTACTGTCCTTCGTGGACGGAAATATTGTGAAGATCATGAGCTCCGCCCAGGATCACAAGCGTGCGAAGGACGGCGACCAGGGCTTAAATACCGGCGGTATGGGCAACTTCTCTCCGAGCCCGTTCTACACGAAGGAAGTCGACGAGTTCTGTAAGAAATATATCTACCAGCCGACCGTTGACGCCATGAAGGCAGAGGGAAGACCGTTCAAGGGAGTTATCTTCTTCGGTCTCATGCTGACCCCGGACGGCCCGAAGGTCCTGGAGTACAACGCGAGATTCGGCGACCCGGAGGCGCAGGTCGTTCTCCCAAGACTGGAAAACGATATTGTGGACGTCTTCGAGGCATGTATCGACGGAACGCTCGATCAGGTCGACTTAAAGTTCGACAATGACCGCGCGACAGTATGTGTGATCTTAGCGTCCGACGGCTACCCGGTAGAGTATAAAAAAGGATTCCCGATCGAGGGACTTGAGAAGTTCAAGGGAAAAGACGATTACTATGTCTTCCACTCCGGCACAAAATTCAACGAAAACGGTCAGATCGTCACCAACGGCGGCCGTGTCCTCGGTGTGACCGCCACCGGAAAAGATCTGAAGGAAGCCAGAAAGAAGGCTTATGAGGCTACGGAATGGATATCATTTGAGAATAAGTATATGAGACATGATATTGGTAAGGCGATCGAAGAGGCGTAAGCCGATTGTGATGTGTGAAAAAGTATAGGAGGAAGACCTTTTGTGGAGAGATTCGTGAAGGGTCTTCCTTTTTAATATCCGGATTTTTACTGCGAATTTATGGCACGTATGTTATAATTTTATAATTGAAAGATCGTGGAAAGGGGATTCTTATGGCAAAGAAATTAGAAGAGGAATGCGGAACAAAAGTTTTGATGAATGTACCGGAAGTGGATCAGGTGGATCTTTCGGCGTTTTCTGAGGGAAAGGCGAAGGAGACGAGGAGATTTCATGAGAGTATTCCGGCGTATAACCGGACACCTCTGGTGCAACTGCGGGGGCTTGGCGGCAAGCTTGGTGTAAAAGGAATCTTTGTGAAGAACGAGGCGGAGCGGTTCGGGATGAAGGCGTTTAAGGGACTGGGCGGAACGTATGCGATGTTTCGGATCCTGTGCCGGGAGCTGGGGCTTGATCCAGGAAAGGTGGATTTTTCGGAATTTCAGAAAGCGGATGTGCGGGAAAAGACTGCGAAGTACACGTTTGTGACGGCGACGGATGGAAACCACGGAAAGGGCGTTTCCTGGGCTTCCGGGCTCTTTGGGGCACATGCTTACGTCTATATGCCGAAAGGCACCGTAAAGGCCCGTGAGGAGGCTGTACGGCAGGCTGGTCCGGCGGAGGTGACAGTCACAGACTGGAATTACGATGATACGGTAAAATACGCGAAGAAGATGAGTGAGGAGCACGGATGGTTTCTGATCCAGGATACTTCCTGGGACGGATATGAGGAGATCCCAGGCTGGATTATGGACGGGTATCTTACCATGGCGTCGGAGGCGGCGGAGCAGACCGAGGCAGCGGGAGAGATTCCGACCCATGTGTTTTTGCAGGCAGGCGTCGGCTCCATGGCGGGGGCTGTCGCGGGATATCTTGTAAACCATTACGGGGAGAAGGCACCGAAGATCATGATCGTGGAACCGGACGTGGCGGATTGTATTTTCAGATCCGGGGAAGCGGGGGAACTTTGCTCGGTGGACGGAGCGCCGGAGACCATCATGGCGGGATTAAACTGCGGAACACCGTGTAAATCTATCTGGCCAGTGTTAAAATCGGTTCCTGCGGCTTACGTTACCTGTAAAGACTATGCGGCTGCCCATGCCATGCGGGCATACGCAAAGCCGGCGGGGGATGATCCGGTGATCGTATCCGGCGAATCCGGGGCATCGACTATGGGAGCTGTACTTATGCTGTTGGAACGCCCGGAACTTGAGGCTGCGAGAAAGGCGCTGGGACTTGGAGCGGATTCCGTGATCCTGCTGATCAACACGGAAGGTGATACGGATCCGGTGTCCTATCGGAATATTGTGGAGTGCGGGGCGTATCCGTTGCCGTAAGTCTAACAACAGAGTGATCGAGGGTACGGTACACGTGCAATGTCAGTAACTGATCGAGTGGTGAAATCGCGAAATAATGAAGCACTCTCTTTACACATATCAAACTAGTGGGTATAATGGTATCTGGTCAATTGAAGTACAGACAGGATTGGAGTTAGATATGTTAAATCAGTTCTCGAGAACACAGCTCCTTTTAGGAGCGGAAAATATGGACCGTCTCGCGAAGGCAAAGGTGGCGATCTTTGGTATCGGCGGAGTCGGCGGATATGTGGCTGAAGCGCTGGCGAGAAGCGGAGTCGGCTCTTTTGTGCTGGTGGATGACGATAAGGTCTGCCTCACGAACATCAACCGACAGATCATCGCGACGAGAAAGACCATCGGACAGTACAAGGCGGAGGTCATGTGTGACCGGATCCTGGAAATCAACCCGGACGCTCAGGTGGAGGTCAGAAAGTGCTTTTACCTTCCGGAAAACGCCGACGAATTTGATTTCACGGAGTATTCCTATGTGGTGGATGCTGTGGACACCGTGACAGCAAAGCTTGAGATCATCATGAGAGCCATCAGCTGTGAGATTCCGGTCATCAGCAGCATGGGGGCAGGAAACAAGCTGGACCCGACACAGTTCCATGTGGCAGATATCTATAAGACCAGCATGTGTCCGCTTGCGAAGGTCATGCGCCGCGAGTTAAAGAAGCGCGGAGTGAAGAAATTAAAGGTGGTTTATTCCACAGAGCCTCCGGTAGAGCAGCAGGAAGACATGAGCATCAGCTGCCGGAAAAACTGTATCTGCCCGCCGGGCGCAAAGCATAAATGCACCGAGCGCCGCGCAATTCCTGGAAGTATCGCGTTTGTTCCGTCCGTTGCGGGACTGATCCTGGCGGGGGAGGTCGTGAAGGATCTCTGTGTGATGCCGCCGAAGAAAGCGGAGCAGCAGGAGAACGCGTAGTTTTCTTTGGACCAGCATGAATTTAAACTGCATTTAGAAAGATGAAAAAGGATACCAAAGAGGTGTCCTTTTTTATTTACGCGAGCAACGAGCCAAAGTCCATGATTGAATGAGACCTTGGAGACTGCCGCAATAATTTGAGAAGCTCGCAAAGCGTGCTCCTCATAGTTTATACGGACAAGAAGATAAAGTTCAGACTCGCATGAGCATCAGAGTGGATGGGTACCAGCGTCGTTTGTTCAGGGGACCGAAACAGGGGGGGATCAGTCGCGATAACCTGAGGGGCTTAAAATAGCTGCGTATTTTTTACCTCATAATATAACTGATAATTCATTCCCACATACGAGCTATTCATAAGGATTATTTGACAGCACACATTATAAACGTGTATAATAAAAACTTGTACATGCCAATTTAACAGACTGGCGCGTTTTAGTATTGAAGCTTAAAATGTACGCTTTGGGGGAGCGGGTGCCTGTCTGTCATGTTATATCGAAAAGGAGAAAATTTACTTATGGTAACAGCAGTTGTCGAAGCGGTGTACCGCTTCTTATGGGGAGACCTGTTTACGATTCCGCTGGGGAATGGAAATGGGATCGGGATCCCGCTTCTTGTTTTGCTTTTGATCCCGACGGGAGTCTATTTTACGATTCGGACAAGATTTCTTCCGATCCGCCTGTTTCCGGACATGATCCGGGCTTTGAACGGAAAGAAACAGGAGGAAGGCGGCCTGTCGCCGATCCAGACTTTGTTTGTATCCACAGCGACCCGCGTGGGAATGGGAAACCTCGTGGGAGTCGTTGCGGCGATCTCGGCAGGCGGTGCCGGTGCTGTGTTCTGGATGTGGCTGTCGGCGGCGCTTGGGGCCTCCACAGCGTTTGTGGAGGCGGCTTTAGCGCAGCTTTATAAGGAAAAGGACCCGCTCTACGGCGGTTACCACGGTGGTCCGGCTTACTATATCCACAGCTATGCGGAGAGGGTGAGAAAGAAGAAACTGAAATGTTCCGTGATCGCGGTCCTGTTTGCGCTGTCTGGTCTGATCTGCTGGGGCGGAATCAGCCAGGTCATCAGCAACTCTGTGGCGTCGGCGTTTGAGAATGCCTTCGGAATTTCGCCGCTCGTGACGACGGTAGTCCTCGTCGTGATCTCTGCGGTGATCGTTATGAGAAAGAACGCTACGGTCCGCGCCCTTGATGTGATCGTCCCGATTATGGCGGGCTGCTATTTTGTGATCACCCTGTTTATCATCGCGACACATTTGAGCAGCGTTCCTGGCGTGTTTGCGAGGATCTTTGCGGAAGCCTTCGGACTCCGCCAGATCGCGGCGGGCGGCTTTGGCGCGGTGCTCATGAACGGCGTGAAGCGCGGCCTGTTCTCCAATGAGGCTGGTTCCGGTTCCGCACCATGCGCGGCGGCTGCGGCGGATGAGAGCGATCCGGTAAAGGTCGGCCTCGTGCAGGCGCTTGGCGTATTTATCGACACCATCGTGATCTGCAGCTGCACGGCGATGATCATGCTGCTCGTCCCGGAAGAACTGACGACGGGGCTTGCGGGAATGGATCTTTTACAGAAAGTCATGAGCTACTATATGGGTGAGTTCGGTGTGGTATTTATCGCGGTGACGCTGGCGTTATTCAGCTTCTCAACGTTTCTCGGTATCCTGTTCTACGCTAGATCCAACGTTGCGTATCTGTTCGGAAATCGTTGGATTTATCAGACACTCTACAAGATCTTTGCTTTGATCATGCTGTTCGTCGGCGGACTGCAGGCGTACACGGTGGTGTGGGATCTCGGAGACGTGGGCGTTGGTCTTATGACGGTGTTTAACCTGATAGTGCTGTTTCCGCTGTCAGGGGAGGCACTGCGGGCGCTGAAGGAGTATGAGGAGAAAAAGACAAATAAGTAAGAAATAAAGTAACTGTTCTGCAGGTCTGCGCACTTGCCGCGTTGACTGTATGAGATACAGGGAGAAGGCGCTGAACAGTTACGAAATAAAGAAAAAAGATCTGTCAGGATACCGAAGATAGTTTCGTACGGTATGCTGGCGGATCTTTTTTATGGACTTTTCCTGGGAAAAACTAACCGCGGATTCTTGCATGGACTCCGGAAGTGAGATCCGGATGGCGCAGACCGCAGATCCGCTTTTCGGTTCCGCCGCCGATAAATACACGCTTCCAGACGTCCTGGTTTAATTCATCATCGTGGACATACACTTCGATATCGCTCATCGTCGGAAGAGGATCGCCGCCGAGCGTGAAGTTTCCGGCCGCATCCTGGAGCAGAATTCCTTCCTTCACGATATTCTTCTGCATGTAGGAAGAGACGAACTGCGCGGAGGAGAGGTGGGTGACAAGTTCTAACATCAGGTCTATTTTCAAGCTGTCCTCAGCGGACATTTTCGTCTTATTCAGTGCGTCCGTGAGCTGTGATTCATATTTTCCGAGAAAACTGCTGCACGCAGATTCCAGCTCGGAGAGATCCTGTTTTAATTCTTTTGTGATTTCCATAAATAAATCCTCCTTTGAAAAGTTGTATATTTAAGAGATCTGCTCCTGTGGTGCGGCAGCAGGATCATATTATTTTGGTTTGATAATGCATACCAATAAAATCTTCTTGTGACATCCAGTGAATGTCATGACTGTTTCAATAATAACATATATTGTTTGGAGTGACAATTAGTGAATGCCAAACAAGGAGTGTTATTATATGTACAAAAACAAGTCAATATCCGGCAGGAACAATATCTGCGGGATCAAGATCCGTGAACTTCGCAGCAGGATGAACGATGTTTCACAGAAACGACTGGCGGATATGCTTCAGCTTCTCGGTCTGGACCTTGATAAGAACGCGATCCAGAGGATTGAGAGCGGAAAGAGGTTTGTGACCGATATTGAACTGAGATACTTCGCAAAAGTCTTAAATGTCAGTTATGAGGAGCTTTTGAGTGAGGACACTCCTGAGGCAGATTAAAGATTCCTGAGTAACAGGTTCCCGCGAAGGTATCTGCCCGTGCCACATGCCGCCTTTTTGCGGAAAAGTCATCTTTGTCCTGGACCAGATAGGCAATCTCGTAAGGAAGGCTGTCATCGAAGATACGGTGGTAAGCGACACTTCCGTCCTCATGGACCAGAAGCCTTTCCAACGGAACCTTGAACAGCTCACCGAGGACCAGCATATTCGGAAGAGAGGGGAGCGATTCCCCGCGAAGCCACTTATAGATCGACTGGGGACTGTCCAGTTCCAGTGCATCCTGGAGATCGCGGACTGTCATCTTTCTTTTTAACATTTCATCCCGGATCTTTTTTCCGGTCAGCGTTTTCGATAATTCTTTCATACATCATCCTCCAAATTTCCAATCAGGGCAGACTGATGTCAGCTGTCGGCCATTAAAAAATGTTTCTGACAGCGGGTAATGTTAAGTATTCTTGTAACTGTTCAGTAGGTCTGCGCACTTGCTGCACTGACCGTAAGAAAACATAGGCTGGAAGGCAAAAATCCCATCAGCGAAGCTGATCTGGAATGGATTTTTGCACGTAGCTATGAAGGTACTGAATAGTTACGTATTCATTAATTTTCATAGGGAAACGGACGACGGATCCTTGTCGCCGGTATATGAGACTTAGAACCTCTGTTTTGTAAGTAGCTATATCATACTATAAAATTCGCGGTTTGTCTTGAACTAAAAGGTTAAAATCACATATTTTTTGAAAAAATTTTATGAGAAAATGCTGACGGACAGAAATGCAGATCATCGGAGAATGCGAAAAGACGAGGAATGATTTTGAACTTCGGAAAAGAGGTAATAACAAAAAGGTATGTAAACTTAAGTCTGGCAAAGCCGTTTCATACACGGAAATAACCGGGAGAAACGACCTGTCAGGACGTAAGCTTACATGTCTGAAAAATTCGATTCTTTAATTAAAAAACTATTTTCCCTGCTGTGCTTTCAACGGAATGATCTCCTTACGGTACACATGGACAAGGCACACACCGCTGAAGATGATCGCGAAAGCTTCGGCGATCGGGAAGGCAAACCACACGGTGTGAAGACCACCGATCCTTGCGAAGATAAATGCCACCGGCAGAAGAACGACAAGCTGACGGAACACGGAGATCCATAAACTCAGCATTCCATGTCCAAGTGCCTGGAACAGGGAAGTACAGACGATGGAGCAGCCCGCAAACAGGAAGCTGATGGAGATGATCCGGAGTGCCGGAATGCCGATGGAGAGCATCGTATCGGAGGCGCTGAAGATCATTAAAAGCTTATCCGGCATGAGCTGGAAGACAGCGAAGCCGCACAGCATGATCGTTGTAGCGTACACAGCGGCCAGCTTTATGGTTCCCATAATTCGGTCCGGTTTTCCGGCACCGTAGTTGTAGGCGATGATCGGAACGGTTCCGTTGTTTAAACCGAAGACCGGCATGAACACGAAGCTCTGGAGCTTGAAGTAGACACCGAATACAGCTGTTGCCGTGGAAGAAAAGGCGATAAGGATCTTGTTGATTCCAAAGGTCATGATACTTCCGATGGATGCCATGATGATGGACGGAACGCCCACCGCGTAAATGTGGCGGATGATCTCACCGTTGGGCTTAAAGCTCCTGAGGGAGATCGTGATCTCGTGGTTTTTCGTCTTATTTAAGTAAAAACCGAGGCCGAAGGCGATGATCTGTCCGAAAACAGTGGCGCCTGCGGCACCGGCGATCCCGAGAGCCGGTGCTCCGAAGTAACCGAAGATCAGGATCGGGTCCAGGACGATGTTGATGATGGCGCCGAGTCCCTGGGTGTACATGGAGTAAATCGTTTTTCCGGTAGACTGTAAGAGACGCTCACATGCGATCTCCATAAAGAGTCCGAAGGAAGCGATCGTGCAGACTCTCAAATAAGTAGTTCCGAGATCCACAATCTCCTCGATATCGGTCTGGAGACGGAAGAACTGTCTCGCAAAGAAGAGACCGAAGAGCGCGAATACGATGTAGCTCATAGCCGCCAGGAACAGCGCGTGGTCCGCGATCCTGTTGGCGCGATCAAAGTTCTTTTCGCCGAGATTTCTTGAGAGAGCAGCATTGACACCGACGCCGGTTCCGGTCGCCACGGCGATCATCAGGTTCTGCGCCGGGAACGCCAGGGATACGGCGGTCAGGGCATTCTCGCTTAACTGCGCGACGAACATACTGTCCACAATGTTATAGAGTGCCTGGACGAGCATCGAGATCATCATTGGTACGGACATGGAGATCAGAAGCCGGTTTAGCGGCATGACGCCCATTTTGTTTTCTGTTGCCATTTGGGTAACTCCTTTCGTAAAACATAGATAACCGTGAAGAAATTTCACGGTTACAAATAAACATACATTCTCCCTTTGTGAAGGGACACTGAATGGCATTATAAGGCAAATGAACATGTTCGTCAACCGAAACAGGGAAACATATGGCGGAGTTTCTTTGAGGGACTGTGCAGAGCGGAAGGTTTTGATGGATTGACAAAAATGAATGCCCGTCGTATCATGGAAATGATGTGAAAATTTTAAGGTTTTACCGGTCCGGCAGCAGAAACTGAGAGGTGCTGCGGGGAGGCAGAAACTTATGTCAACGAATAAGGAGTATAGGAATGATCCAGAATATCAACCCGCATAAATTTGACCTGACCTACGGACAGCCGAAGGCGCAGGATGAGGACTTTGTCCTTTATATAAAGAAGAGTAAGACACTATTAAGAAAAGTGGACGAGGAAAATCACGAGATTCCGAAGTTTTCTGATTTCCCGGAGGACAAAGAGCTGCTGAAAGAAAGCGCGTATTATCTGTTCGCCATCGATGGAAATCATTATTACTATGTGACGAAGATGCCGAGATATGATGCCGATGTCTATGAACTCTGTTCGACAGCTGCGTACAGAAAGATGCATCCGATGTATCAGGCTTTCGCGGGAATCACGGCGACACAGATTCATCGCTTTAAAGAGAGCAGAAAGTACTGCGGATGCTGTGGTCATCTGATGGAGAACAGCAAGACTGAGCGTGCGTTAGTGTGCCCGGAGTGCGGACAGACGGAGTATCCGAAGATCTCTCCGGCTGTCATCGTTGCGATCTCCGACGGGGACAGACTTTTAATGTCCAGATACCGCGTGAACAACAACCCGTACCGCGGATACGCGCTGATCGCCGGTTTCGTGGAGATCGGGGAGAGCTTTGAGGAGACGATCCACCGTGAGGTCATGGAGGAGGTCGGACTGAAGGTCAAGAACATCCGCTATTATAAGAGCCAGCCATGGGCATTCTCTGACACGGAGATGATCGGATTTTTTGCGGAGTTAGACGGACCGGATAAGATCAAGCTTCAGGAGGATGAACTCTCTGAGGCGGGATGGTACCACCGCGACGAGATCCCGGATGAGACGATGATGAACAGCATCGGAAGTGAGCTTAAGATGGTGTTTAAGTATGGAAGTCTTGAGAAGTTTTATGAGGTGACTGGGTATAAGGACCAGAATTAGGGATTTGGTTTGTAAAAACGCGTGCGGAGACTGCGCCTGGAGGAGTGGTTGAGCGTACATAAGAAAAATGAGAGTAACTGTTCAGTAGGTCTGCGCACTTGCTGCGCTGACCGTAAGAAAACCTAGGCTAAAAGGCAAAAATCCATCGGC
>ENA-USUA01001404-USUA01001404.1-human-gut-metagenome-genome-assembly--contig:-NODE-1404-length-10869-cov-11.509359_pt1 | contig 10869 bp, 8 predicted proteins | sample MGYA00250057_ERZ773390 | MGnify/ENA primary metagenome ERZ773390 (study PRJEB29103, sample SAMN06111941) | human gut metagenome | biome: human gut; feature: ankylosing spondylitis patient; material...
TTGAAATTGGAAACAACTGTTTTTTATGGCAGCTGTTTCCAATTTATTTGTATTCAGTTGTCCTTATACTCTTTTCGCCAAGTGATTTTTGTACACTAGCCTAGGACAAATGTAAAATAGTAAAGGGGATTGGATGAATAGTTATTAATGAATGTTTTTAATGTCATCCTGTACACGATATCCGAAATACTCTTCTGTAACAAAGCATTTGGGACCGTACTTTCCTGCAATGGCATATAGCAGCGAATCCACTGCCGCCGCTTCGTCCAGCCTTCCCTGTGCCAGAATGCCAATCAGTTTTCCTGATTTGTCCGCCACCATGCCGGTATACGGGAATTCAAATTTCCCGAAGCGGGCAAGAACCTCTCCGTAATTTGTTTCTACCGAGCTGTATTCCTGAATGACCGCATTTTGCCTTCCTGGGTTTTACATTTCACTTTTTTCTTCATGAAATAGCGGAATGATTCGTCATAATCCTCGTCGTATAGCCTTGCCTTGGAATAATACTTGTCCACGTTCATTCCGAACACCACATTTCCCAAATCGTATGCACCCTCACCCCAGTATTGAGGCTGTGCGGCACTGATGCCGCAAAAGAAATTCAAGATTCCCATGATAAAAATCGTTTTCATGCTTTGCAATTTTTTGTTAATATTGATATACTGTATTAGAAACGGCTGGATGAACCTCCGCCTCCGGACGATCCTCCTCCGAAACTGCCTCCGCCACCGCCTGAGCCTCCCGAACGTCTGGAAGAGGTGTTGATTTTCGGTATTGTATAGCCTACCATGTATTCGGCATCGCAATGCATACATCGATGGCGAGCCTCCATCAGTCCTTCTGATGAAGTGGTGGCTTTAATAATAGTCCGATATTTTTCTTCCTTGTGTAGCGTCATTTGCCCGCAGGAGGGGCAGCATTCATAGCCGTCCTTTTCAAGCGGTATCCGGATTTTCACCTCTTCGCTGCAAGCGGAGCACCGGTAGATGCGGATGTAGGCCGTTTTCAGTTCTGTTTCTTTGCGTTCGCTTTCAGTCAGCCGTTTCGTATCTTTTATCAACTCGTGCAAAGGAATCTCCCGGAGGGTTTCCTGGTTGCATTTCGGGCATGTCCGGCTGCGCCTGAGGGTCTTTTGTTTCTGTATGCCGAAATACCAGCAGGCAATACCCAGCATGGCGGGCCACACCGGTACCAGCCAGCACAGTCCGAGCAGGGTGCGTACAGTAAAGGGTTTTCGGGTCGCCAGCAAGGTCAATGCGGCTTCCGTCCCTTCGTCTTTGGGCGTCATCCTGTGTACCGCCGATTTCCAGACAAACCAGTTTATAAGTATCAGCATCAGGGCAAACACGATAAAGACCAGGGAAGGGGTGGTACGCCGGAACTTTTTTATCCATGCTTCCGGCGGTGCTGCCTGATAGTCACTTCCGTACAGAACTGCCGCCACCGCCTTGACACCTTCAAGCATTCCTGTATTCCAGTCATTTTCCCGAAGATGCGGCACCATGGTTTCCATCTGTATTCTTTTGCAAATGGCATCCGGCAATACTCCTTCCAGGCCATACCCGGTCTTGAAGGTGATATCCCGTATATCCCGGGTCAGCAGAATCAGCAGTCCGTTGTCATCTTCCGCCTTGCCGACACCCCACCGGTTGAACAGCGTAACGGCAAATTCATGCGGTTCCTCTTCTCCGATGCTGTTCAAGGCGACAACTGCCACTTCTATGGTCAGTGAGTCCTCCAGTTGTTGCAATATATCGTTGATTTTATTCTTCGTTTCACTGTCCAATATATGGTCAGGGTCGGATACCCAATTGTCCGCATCGTATGTCTTGGGATTAGGTACATCATCGACCGTTCCCCATGCCATCGGGCAGAAACCCACCAGAACGGCTATGCAGATTATAAGTTTTCGTATCATATAGTGCCTCCTTTCTCATGGTTATTCATATCGACCGGTCTGAAAGAACGTCTGCTGTCCTTTTCATCGTATTTTTTTAATTTCTCGCTGTTCATTTCCAACAGGTAAACGACGAATCCGGAAAATCCAAGCAGGCACATCACACTGAAAAATAAGAGCAGAAGCATCCAGCCCCAGCCGATATTGTCAAACATGGGTGAGGCAAACCTCATGCAGATAATATAGGCAAACCCAAATGCCGCAACCAATATTCCCAATGCCATGACGGGAAACAGCAGGATTATTGCCAGTGTTTTCCATATCAGTTTGCAGAATTTGGGGTGACGGCCTGTGACAGCATAGCCAGCCAAAGAGCAAACGGTGGCAGATACCAGCATCATTATCAGACAGATAAATCCAGCCATCAGCCATTCCATTGGTGAAGCGGCGGCGAGCGACCCTCTGCTCTCTGCAAAGATATTGGCAAACAGTCCTTCATTGATGATAAGATGCCCCAGACTGAACAGTGCGGTGGTCAGAGCAAATACAATCATGAAAATAACACCTGCTGCCAGACAGCCTGACGGCTCTTTGGAGTCCTGCTTCCTTCTCCAGATAATCAGTCCGGTTATCAGAATCTGTAGTACAATCAGGATATATCCTTCCATAGGCTCGGTCAGTTAAAAATGACGGGAAGAGTAGCGACAAAGGAGATTGCTTTTCCCTTCCATTTTGCCGGGACATACTTTATGCCGTAGAGGCAGTCGCAGACCGCTTTTTTCAATAGCGGATGGGGGTCTCCGTATATTTTTACGTTGCTGGCAACGCCGTCGGTTCCGATGGTTATTTCCGCCGTCATTCTTCCTGTAATTCCTTGCTCGACTGCCTCTTCCGGCTTCCTGAGCAATTGTGCCAAGATCATGTTCCATTCGTCCGGCATTCCTGTCTGCGGGTTGATGGGCTTGGCTGGCTGGAAATCAGGACTGAAATAATCCACTTCCTCCATCTCTTCCGGTTCGGTCTGCTTTGTATTGTCCGGTGATTTTTCTGTGCACAACCATTCGATAAGTTCGTTGCATCGCTCGCGGTTGATTATTAACCGCGATGCTTCGCCTTCCGATGGGGCAAATACGGTTATCTCGGCAATTTTCCGTCTCTTTTCGTCCGGCATGTAGAGCAACAGACTATCTCCCTGCAAGGCAACCGTGTAGTGCTTTCCCATCACTCCGGCAGCGTCTGTATCGTCATTTCCCTCTGAATCTTCATCTTCCATAAAGTGTTTCAAGGTCTCTTCCAGGTTGTTCGGGTCGATGCCTTTTCCTTTCAACCACTCTTCAAACGTGATTTTCCCTGTACTATTTTTCAGAATCTTGTCCAAATCTCCTGTTGTGAATGTTGAAGAGGACGGCTCGTACCAGTTTCCATCCCTGTGATAAAGGTAATCCATGCGTCTCAGTTTATCGATAGTTTCTGCGTCTGCGGAAATGGTGAAGCCGTTGCTGTCAACCTTTTCTATGGAAAAAGTCTTGTTGCCCCAAGTCACCTGCACCGGTTTGTCTCCAAAATCCTTTATGGGTACTGTGATGCGGTCGTATTTCTGAGGCATATAGAAAGACAAGGAGATGTGTCCGCCTGCAATTTCCTGATAAGGGACAGTCAACGGTATCTGCAATCCGAACCATATATTCAACATGTCTTTGTTCTTGGCATAGTCGCCGCCCTCAAGCAGATAGATATCTTCATCCGGGTGTATATAGACCGGTTTGCCCTGTTTATCCGCCAGATGAAGCTGCAAATCAGTCTCTAGGTCGAAGAAAAGTTCTTTGCAGAACCCCGTGAAGTTCCCGTTCTCATCCTCGTGATAATACTTTTTCCACAGGCCGGATCCTTGTCGACCACCGAAATATGAAGATACATCTTCGTCTTTGCCCCTTAGCATAAGGTTGAAAAAGATAGGAGAATCCTTGTTCGGTTCTATGAATGCCTTGTCGAAGCACGTGAACAGTCTTGACAGGCTCTTTTTAAAGCTCTTGTGTTTGAATTTGTCCGCCCATTTTTCCCAAGGGAGCCTATCTTGTTTGAACTCTTGGCTTTCTGTTAATGAATCAAGTTCGCCGAATGCCGCTCCTGTCTCGAACTGATAGAGCACTTCAAGTTGCTTCATGGCCTCTTTTTTCTCTTCTTCTGTCATTTTCGTCTTGTTTTGTGCCCATGCTCCCAGTACGAAACATGCAAGCAGGACGGTTGATAATAATCTTTTCATGGTGAATGGTGATATTGTGTTTTCATTAGAATAATACAGGAATAATGGCAACCGATGCAACGCATTTTCCGTCATATTTTGCCGGCATGAACCGCATGCGGTAGATGCAATCCGTTACAGTTTCGCTCAAAGCCGGATGCGGCGAACTTGTAATTTCCACTTTGCTGACAGCACCATCGGCCTCAATTACCACCGTAGCCATTACCTTGCCCGTAATGTTCTGCCCGGCAACTTCTTGTGGGAGTGTAAGCATCTGCGACAGTTCTGCACTTAATTCACTTTGAGAGCCAGTTTCTATATTAAGCGGAATGGCAGGCTGGAATCCGTTTTCGGACAAGTCTATTGTCTCCGTATCTTTTTCATATAAATGCCAGTCAATGGCATTGCGCCCCTTGGTCAGTGTCCGGGCATATTCGACACCCATTTTCAAATGTCCCTCCAGATAATCCCTGAAACCTTCAAGCACCCGGTCCTTATCAAGCCGCAATCCGCTGGCCGTTTGTTTTTCAGAAATATCCCACTCGGCACCGGCCCTGTATATTTCAACGGCATCCATTCCGTTCATAAAGACATAACCATAAACTACGTTTTGTCTGTATGCTTTGTTCAATTCTGCTTTGATGGCTTTGTTCATAAGACATATCGAGTCGCAGTCCTGACACAGAATCGCATTTTTGAAACGTTCCGTTATATCCATGGCACTCCTCAGTCCGTCTCCAAAAGCGGCCATGATGGCAGGACTGTTACCCCGGGAAAGTAGCATTGCATCAAACTCCTCTCTGTGAGCTTCTCCTATAAACCACTTATATTCCATAATCCAGCCAGCCTGTGCTACTCCCACTGCATACGAAATCATATCATTAGGTGCCAGTAAGGCATTCCGTTCGTCGGGTGTAAGCTTCATGTTGTCTTTCAGCCTGCGGATGCCGTCCGGGGCTGCAGGAGAATCAAATTTTGCAATTGCCGAAGCCAGGGCTTCCGATTGGGTGATGTCATTGCTTGCTGTGGCGGTATCTATCCACTCTGGAAGAATAAGGGCATCGTCGGCATGCTCTTGACACAGGAAATAAGGTCTGTTGTGATTTGCGATGTCGTAATAGCGTTCTTTCTCTTCATTGAAAAAAGAAAACCATTTATCGGATAAGGTGTCATAGTGCCGGGATATCTCATTTTCAGAAGCAATATGCTTCCTTACCTGTTTCAGCACATCGGAAATTGCGGCATCGATATAATCCAGTTCCGGATAGGGATTTGTTGAGTATGCTCCCATAAGGGCTCCGTTGCGGAAGCAGATCCTTTCCATTCCGGTACTCTCTGCAATGCCCCGCAATTGTTTCCAGAGCGAGGAATAGTCTTTTAGAACGATTTCTTTCCAATGCTTTACGCCAAAGTCATAGCCGGCGTGGATATACGGGGAGTACTCTTTCCTGTAAGTTTTCACCTTGACGGATTTCCGGGCGAGCCTGTTATAGGCGGTGGTATAGCATAAACTGTACACGATAGGATCCAGTACATCAATTTTGTCTCCCGGTTGGGGAAATTGTACCTTGGGTGTCGCTTTCTTTTCAATCGCCACATTCCATACCGTATCCTTTGTCACCTTTATATCAGGCTCCTCTTCGGTTATCAGGTCTGTATTCTGAGCTCCGGCTGACAATACCATGCCTGAGAACAATGCTATGAATGCCGTTTTTTTCATAGCAGCTTTTACAGGATAAGACACCTTGATATCATTCCAAAGATGATTGTAGAATTTATATATTGCGAGAATCTGATTATTCAGGATAGAGAATGGAAAAGGGAAGTAGGAAAACACTTGGTTAGCAAAGGTACAGTTCGGCAAACGCAAAATAGTGAAAAGCCATCCTTTCATGGCTATATATCCGACCGATGCCTTTTGCCGGTAGTAAGAGCCGGGATTCGTCAGATAATTTTTCTTCTCCCAATCACAAAGATTGGGGATAAAGCCGGTTTTGACTTTCGGTGGAGGACTCTCACCCCAAGCGTTTTTTATTATAACAATTACGTTTTTCATAATCTTATCCGTTTTTTCTGCGTAAAAATAGCTATATTCTACATATGGGAGTTATGAATGCTGATAAATTTTACGGATTTCTGTTCATCCTGACCAATTATCCGTCAATTATCCAACACACATGGATTCCCTTATTGAAAATTGACATTCGGACTGTTCCGATTTTCGCCATCGGACTTGAATGCCACACTATCTGACAAGAAAGTGTGGAGCCGGTTTACTTATTTGTATTAGAGGTTCTGGTAAAACCCGGAAGCAAATAAATGAAAACAGTACCCCACACCTATATCGCATGTCATTCGCATACGGATACATGTGATAAGTGTTACTGCCCAGCCCTGCTTCCATTTTGAAATTTACCAGATTTATAAAGTAAAGCCCTAAAATGAAAACAAGAGCTAAACAAGTGCAAATAAAACCGCTTATTTACAGTCGATTATAGGGTGCTTGATGTTTTCAGTTGTTTTCTTTCTTTTCAGTTGATTGGTTCTTTTTCGGTGCAATTTTGTTTCTCGTTTGTTTCTCAATATCGACCTTTATTCATATCTTTGCAACAGAAACAAAATTATGAAGGGATCGATATGCCACGAGTAAAGAAGCCTACAAAAGTAAAAGAGCCTGTCCGCCTTCGGACAAAGAAGCTGGCAGATGGAAGCCAAAGTCTGTATCTTGATATATACCGTTTCGGAAAACGAACATACGAATATCTCAAGTTGTATCTCATTCCGGAAACGGACAACAATGCCCGTCGGCAGAATCAGGCGACCATGAATGCCGCCAATGCCATCAAGTCCAAACGTATTATCGAGTTGACCAACGGCGAGGCCGGTATAGAAACCAAAGAGAGAGTTTACCTGCTTGACTGGATGAACACCTACAAGGAGAACCAGGCCAAGCGTGGCAAAAAGGACGGTTATCAGATTGACATCACTATACGCATCTTGAAGGATTATGCGGGAGAACGTATGTTGATGGATCAAATAGACAAGACATTCTGCCAGAATTATCTTGACTACCTTCAGTCCGAATACCGTTCCAGAGGCAAACGAGTGTCGAATTACACACTGCATACTTATTACCGGGTATTGAACGGAGCCTTGAATGCGGCTGTCAGGGCCGAGATCATCAAGTCCAATCCTTTCACGAAAATCAGCAAGTCGGAAAAGATCCGTCTGCCTGAAAGCAAACGGTCATACATGACCATTGAAGAGGTGCGTGCATTGATCGCAACCCCGATGAAAAATGAATCCGTGAAAGGTGCCTATCTGTTCTCTTGTTTCTGCGGTCTGCGAATCAGTGATATAATCAAGCTGCAATGGAAAGATGTATTCGTTGACCGTGGACAATACCGTCTGTCGGTTTCCATGCAGAAAACCAAAGAACCGATTTATCTCCCGCTTTCCCCGGAAGCGTTGAAGTGGATGCCTGCACGTGGGGACAAAGCTCCTGATGACAATGTGTTCGACCTGCCGTCCCCAGCAATGGTCAATATTCTTATCAAACCATGGGCAAAAGCGGCGGGAATAAACAAGCGTTTTACATTCCATACGGCGCGGCACACGTTCGCGACGATGATGCTGACACTCGGAGCAGACTTATATACGACATCCAAGCTGCTCGGCCATGCTGACGTGAAAATGACACAGGTGTACGCCAAAATCATCAACCAGAAAAAGGATGATGCGGTCAACCTGGTCAACGGATTGTTTGAGTGACCAATGATATACCATATCATGTCAAATTTACAAGTAGATATTTTAAGGGCGTCATCGATTGCAGATGCAGTCGAAAAACAATACCTTTATGATATGGAAAAGCCACTCAACTTTGACCCTTTTGGCCACGCAAGATTTGCCCACCTTTTTGTACTATATGATTGACCCTTTAAAGTCCTGGTGTTGGGGGGCAATATTATTTTACCCTTTTAAAAATTCTCGTTTTTCTTAGATTTTAATTTTCGCATACTTTCACCATATAATTCTATAGTATGGGCCGTATGTATGATGCGGTCAAGGATTGCATCGGCTATTGTTGGATCACCTACCATGTCATACCAGTTGGAAGATGGATACTGCGATGTGATGATGACAGATTTCCGTTCATGCCTATCCTCAATAATTTCAAGCAGTATGGGACGCTCTTTGGCGTCAAGTGGTACAATAAACAAGTCGTCAAGAATGAGTAGCTGGCAACGCTCAATCTTCTTGAGTTCCGCTTCAAGTGTACCTTTTACTTTGGCGACTTTCAGCGCACCGAGCAGTTTCGGAGCATTGGCATAGAAGGTACGGAATCCCCTTTTGCATGCTTCGTGTCCAAGGGCACAGGCCAAATAGCTTTTTCCCGTTCCGGAAGAACCAGTAATGAAAAGGTTCTGTGCCTTATGCACAAAATCAAGGGTGGCGAGACGTTCCATCTGATTGCGGTCCAGTCCCCGGTTCGTGGCATAGTCAATCTGCTCAATATAAGCCTTGTAGCGGAATGCCGCATTTTTGGTGAGCCGTGCAATGGCAGCCTGGGAGCGATAGTCCCATTCGCGTGCAAGGAGCATGGAAAGGAACGTGTCCGCAGTCATGGATTGCGGAGTGGTGCCGGCAAGACTTTCCCTGAAAGCCTCTGCCATACCATGCAATTTCATACGGTTCATTAAATCCAGTGATATGGTATTCTGGTCTTGTTGTCCCGTAACGGGAGCTGTTTTATTGTTTACTTCCATAAATAATAGTTTTATTGTTTGTCTTTTTTGTAATATTCACGTCCACGTATATTTTTGTGGGTCAATGGAATCTGGGAAGTCACGTTGGACTGTACTTTTCCGTCCTCATCAGGAAGGAAATCCACATCTTCTCCCAGTTCAAGCACCTCGCGCAAGGCTTGGTATCCGTATTGCAATTTCTGATCCGCACATGCGCAAGCCGCAACTAGACGGTCACGGCCGTATTTCTTCTCCAGTGTCATGATGCCACGGCATGACCTGAACGCTTTGGGTGGATATTGCATGACACGCTCCACTTCCTGAAGATAGTTCAATACGATGTTGTCTATTTCCGAGGCACGTTGAAAGAGTTCCTCCAAGTCCTTGTCATAGGGACCATAATGACCAGGCAGGTTGTGCTCCTTTTTCCAAGAATAAGTGTAAGGAATGTCACAGCGGTCATGGGTGGCGACAAGGTTCATTCCACAATAGATTTCCACCGTGTCGGCATCATAGAGAATCGTCATGCGCCTGCCTACATACTCTTTCGGAACACTGTAATGGTGCTTGAACAAGGAAACGTAAGAGTTCTTTCCCACGGTCATCAGTTTCCTTTCTTTCATTACGTAGCGTTTCACGGGAAGCGGACGAAGATAATCCTTCTCTCCATGAAGGAATATTTCCTTGCGTGACATCTCCCGTCCGGCCATCACCTTTTCATTGAAATCAAGCAAGGAAATATGGATGGCGGTATTGAGTTCCTCCAAACTGGAAAATGTCATTCCCTCTATATCAAGGTAAATGGAACGGTAGAGGAGCTTTACGGCATTTTCTACCAAAGCCTTGTCCTTGGGGTGACGCACACGAGCAGGATAGACCACACAGCCGTAATATTCGGCAAAAGCGGCGAAATCATCATTGATGACAGGTTCGTTGCGGTCGCTTCGTGTGACGGCAGCCTTCAGATTGTCGGGGACGATAGCCGCAGGAACACCTTCAAAATATTGAATGGCATTCTCGCATGCCTTTATCAGGTCTTCCTTGCGTTGCGACCATACGGCTTCGCAGTAGGTATAATGGCTGAACGGAAGGATGGCAACAAATACCTCGGCTTTCTTCGTCTCGCCCGTCATTTCATCAACAACTTCAAGTCTGTCACCGGCAAAGTCAATATACATCTGCTCTGCGGCATAGTGCTCTACATGACCGACAACCTTAATGTGAAACCTGTATTCGCTGACAATCCGTTTGAAGGAAGACAACTGATAGCCGTCCGGATATTCGGTATGGTACTCCTTGAACAGTTTTCGGACACTCATACCTTTGCGTGACAGACGAGATACATATCCGGGAAGCAAGGCCTCCAATTCAATCCTTTTGGATGAAGGCTCCCGATGCCGGGTATCCGTGCAGCCGAACAGTTCATCCAACTGTCCATTGGGCAGGGAAAGAAGCTGTTCAATACTCTTGCCGCTTGAAAGGAATAAGCGGACATATTTGCGGACTGTATTACGGGAAATATGAAACGTAGATGCCGTTTCCTTGATTCCTATGCCAGCCGCATAACATCTTAAAATGTTTTTGATTCGTTTATTCATTTGTATAGATTTTATTTTCTCCCCCGTTACACCAGGACAAGGGTACTCAAATCTACACAAAAAAACTATAATTATAGGTGAAGCAAGTGGGCAACACTATTTTAGCCAAAGGGGTCAATCATATTTTAGCCAAAAGGGATAATTCTGCGTGGCCAAAAGGGGCAAAGTTGAGTGGCTTTTCCACTGCCTATCACTTAGATAGAAGTCCAAGGTCTACTGAAATACATAATTCAAAAATTAAAATTGCTTGACTGCAAATTTAGTAACTTTGCTTGACAAATTAACGAGAAAGAAGAGAAAATGAAAGCCGACCGCATAACATCACCTATACGCAAGCAGGGGTTTCGTGCTTCGTAGGACAGTTAAGTGGTAAATTTAAAGTTC
>ENA-USUA01001406-USUA01001406.1-human-gut-metagenome-genome-assembly--contig:-NODE-1406-length-10856-cov-326.580388_pt1 | contig 10856 bp, 10 predicted proteins | sample MGYA00250057_ERZ773390 | MGnify/ENA primary metagenome ERZ773390 (study PRJEB29103, sample SAMN06111941) | human gut metagenome | biome: human gut; feature: ankylosing spondylitis patient; material...
ACAGGCTGTGTAGCAACGGCTGGAGCCATCGTAATGAAGCACCACGGCTATCCTGCCAAGGGTACCGGAAGCCATTCTTATACCTGGAACGGCAAGACCCTGACTGCCAATTTCGAGCACGATTATGATTGGGCAAGCATGCCTGCCAAATATGACGGCACCAACGATGCCGCTTTCGACGGCGTGGCAAGACTGATGTCAGACCTCGGTGTGGCTGTGGAGATGCAGTATGCTAAGAACGGAAGCGGTGCGTATATCGGTAATATGATATCTGCCCTGCAGAAGTATTTCGGCTACAGCAAGCTTACGTATCTGGCGTCAATAGATGATATGGAGGCTGAGGCATGGAATGCGAAACTGCGTGGCGAGATTGATGCCAACCGTCCGATTCTCTATTCCGCTTCCGATGCTTCGGCTGGCGGTCATTCCTTCATCATCGACGGATACAAGGACGAAAGTTTCAGCGTAAACTGGGGCTGGGGCGGCTATTGTAATGGCTTCTACCAGATAGGTGCCCTGAATCCGGAAAGCGCAGGAAAGCCAACGGGCGATAAATATAACCTGGGACAGACGGCGGTAATCGGTCTGCAGCCATCTGATGGTACGGAGAAAGTTTCTACCATGGGATTCTTGAAAGTTGCCGGTCAGTTGCAGGCATTGAATATGAATGTTACCGATGTGAAGAAGGGGCAGAGAGGTGCCATCTTTTCTGTGCCACTCGGCAATACGGGAGATCACAGCTTTACTGGAGAAGTTGTCGTAGCTCTGATGAATGCGAAGGGCGAGATGAGGGAAATCGTAACATCCAAGCCTTTTAAACTGACAGATTTTGCCCCTGGTTATTATAATTCTTCTTTGTCTTTTAGTATTGAGAGTAAAGTGGATGCTGAACCGGGTGATTATCTGGCTATCATGGCAAAGGAAGATGGCTCAGAAGAGTATATAGAACTGTATGATCCAACCTTTGAGAGAATGCGTCTGCCGGCAACTGGATATGAGCCTCGCACATACGAGATCAGAACGAAAGTGGGAGAAGGTGCAACGATTAAGCAAGCAGAAACGTGGTATAATCCTTCCACCAATTTCTATAATGGCAAGCCGGTAATCGGTGCCTGGTACTGTTATTATCTGACGGTAGATGAGGGCATCTCAAAGTATTTCGCAGAATTGAACGGAAAGCTGATGGATTATGTTAAAGCGGGTACTGAGAGGCCAAATTCTTTCAGAGGTCTTGAACCGGTTTATACCCTTGAGGTTAAGACTTATCGCGACTATCAGGAAAAGGAGTTGGTAATCAACCTGGAGAAGGCTGGAACGCTGAAGCAAGCACTTGCCAACGAAAATCCTGACTATTTTGTATACAGAAATATCAAGGTGAACGGCGAGATTGACAAGCGCGACTTTGATGAGCTGGCGAGCCATTATTTCAAGAGCATCGACCTGAGCGGTGCCAAGGTGGTGGCTTATGAAAGCTACAAGGCTGATATGGTTCCTGATTATGCATTTGAAGGCAATGAATATCTGGAGCATTTCAAGATGCCAGCCGGTGTCAGGGAGTTGGGCTTCAATGCCTTCATGTCTACCATGTTGAAGGAGATTGATTTGCCTGAGACGATAGAGGAATTCGGTCGTAATACATTCAATTACTGCTTCAATCTGACGGATGTATATATGCGTCATAAGGAGGCTCCTTACTGGATTAGTTGGTGTGTATTTGCTAGCAAGTTCGATGTATACCGCACGCTGCATCTCTATCCGGGCAGCAAGGCGAAGTATGAGGCTTATCAATACACCAAGAACTGGATAGTCTACTTTGATAATGTGGTAGAGGATCTGGAGCCTACCGGCATCCATTCTGTAACATTGGATAAGGAAACAGGCAATAAGGCGATTTATGACCTGAACGGCCGAAGAATAACTGAGGCGATGAAGAAGGGTGTATACATCAAGAATGGCAAGAAAATCAGCGCGAAGTAATGGTTCTACGTTTAATGTTAAGTGTTAAATGTTAAGTGTTAAATTAACAGTGTTTAATGTTTAATGTTGAATGGATAGTGATTATCGATTATTACGATTAATGATAATATAAAAAATCCCCTGGTGCTTTGTGGCATCAGGGGATTTTTTTTCTTATTACGAAAAGAGGAGGGTGATGAGCGGGATGGTGATGATGCTGCCAACCGTGGTGATGAACGTCATCTCGGTGATGAGCGAAGGATTGCGGCCGTATTTCAGACAAAACATCGTGCCGAAACTCGCTACTGGCATCGCAATGACAACCGTATTGATGTTGTTGACCAGGTCGCTTACACCACATACCTTGAACAGAAAATAAATGCTCAGAGGAACTACAGCAAGACGCAAGAACGAGGAGAGGTATACCTTAGGACTGCCGATAATCTCCTTCACCGGCAACTTAGCCATCGAGGAACCGATAATCATCAGGGCTGCAGGAACCGTAATGTTGCCCACCATCGTTACCGGACGCGCAATGATATCAGGCGTATGTACCCCGAAGGCTACCAGAATGGCGGCAACGAAGGCACCCAGAAGAGCCGGAGAAAACAGTACCTTAGGATTGAACTGCTTGATGCTGTACTCGCCCTTGATGAGCATGACACCTGCCGTAAAAATAAAAAAGGTGTTCGGCATGTTGAGCAAGGCTGCATAAAAAATGGCTTTCGGACCGAATATGCTCGAAACGATAGGGTAGCCGATGAAACCTACGTTGGCAAACATCAGCGCAAAACCTATCATACCCTGGTCGTCATGATTGCGAGTGATGAGACGCGGCACCCAGAAACCGAATACCAGCAAAAGAATGTAGGTAAGGAAACCTACGCCCAAAAGGGGGAGAATGAGCGAGCGGTCGGGCAGCTCATCGCCCATTACTGACGAGAGCACCAGCAGGGGACAGGTGATATCTACCACCATGCTGGATAACTTCTTGTCAAACTTGTCGCCCATATATCCCAATTTGCAGGCGACGTAACCTAAAATCACGATGATGAAAAGTATCACCATCACTTCCAAATTCTTCATTTATCCTGAAAATCTATACCTTAATATATATTAAGCTTTTTGAATGTAAGCCCCACACGCCCTGAAAGGGCAGCAGCTCCTAGCCCAGGGCAGCGCCCTGGGTTAATACGGACGCAAACCTGTCGCCCTGTAAGGGCAAAAGCTTTAAAACTCCAGGCAAAACAGAAGGCTTTTGCCCTTACAGGGCGTCTTGCTGATTGCCATTATACCCAGGGCGCTGCCCTGGGCTAGGAGCTTCTGCCCTTTCAGGGCGTGCTGCTTCTGGAGCTTTTGGGCCGCCCGTACTTAAACCGCTTGCGAAACTTGGTTTAATCGATAAATCGTCTGGTGATGTCGCCGTAGTTCTCGATGCGGCGGTCGCGGAGGAATGGCCACCAGCGGCGCACATTCTCGCTGTGCTTCAGGTCGATATCTACCACCAGGCTCTCTTCTTCCTGATCGCTGGCACGGTAGTAGAGCTCGCCCTGAGGACCGGCAATGAAACTGCTGCCCCAGAACTGGATGCCCTCGGTCTGACCGCTAGGATCAGGCTCGAAACCTACGCGGTTTACGGCGATGACCGGCAATCCGTTGGCTACGGCATGGCCACGCATTACGGTAGTCCACGCTTCGCGCTGGCGTTGCTGCTCCTCCTCGGTATCATAGGTAGCGTAGCCGATGGCGGTAGGATAGATGAGCATTTCGGCTCCCTGCAGCGCCATCAGACGGGCTGCTTCGGGATACCACTGGTCCCAGCAAACCAGCACACCGAGCTTGCCTACGGAAGTCTGGATTGGGTGGAAACCGAGGTCGCCTGGTGTGAAATAGAACTTCTCGTAATAGGCAGGATCGTCGGGGATGTGCATCTTGCGGTATTTTCCGGCTATGCTTCCATCCTTCTCCATCACTACCGCTGTATTGTGGTAGAGGCCCGGAGCGCGGCGCTCGAAGAGGGAGGTGACGATGACGACGCCGAGATCCTTGGCAAGCTTGCCGTAGAAATCGGTTGAAGGGCCAGGAATAGGCTCTGCGAGGTCGAAGAGGTCAACATCCTCTACCTGACAGAAATAGAGGGAGTTATGAAGTTCCTGAAGCACGATGAGCTCTGCGCCGCGATGGGCGAGGTCGATGATGCCTTCAGCCAGGCGCTGCTTGTTGTTGGCGATATCTGCCGTATTATGAAGTTGTAATAAACCGACTTTCATATTTAATTTTTAATGTTGAATGTTAAATGTTAAATGTTGATGTTGAGTCTCTGAGGGCTCCTTCAGGAAGCTGCATGGTGATGCAGTGGATGCTGCCATGCTGGCGGATGATGGTCTGCGAATCTACGCCGATGATTTCGCGGTCGGGGAAGGCGAGCTGAATCTGCTTGCGTGCCTCCTCGTCCTTTTCCGGCTGATTATAGGTTGGATAAATCACAGCCTTGTTGAGTATCAGGAAGTTGGCGTAGGTGGCTGGCAGCCGGTCTCCCTCGCTCTCCGGGTTGGTGGTGAGGCAGTTGCCCTCATCATAGATTGGGTCGGGCATCGGCAGCTTGAGCAGGCGGTATGGATATCCCTCCCAGGTAAAGAGGCTCTTGAGCTGCTTTTCCAGCGCCTGGAAGTCCTCATACTGCTCATCTTCCGGATTGTCGCAGCCTACATATAATAAGGTGTCGTGCGGAGCCACTCTCACGATGGTGTCGATGTGGCCGTCGGTATCATCGCCAATCAGATTGCCGTGATCCAGCCAGATGACTCTCTTGAGCTGGAAGAAAGTCTGCAGCAGATGGTCGATGCTGTCGTGGTCGAGCGGCTGGTTGCGGTGAGGCGCCAGCAGGCACTGTGAGGTAGTGAAGAGCGTACCCTTTCCGTCGCTCTCGATGCTTCCTCCTTCGAGCACGAAGCCCTGGTGGTTCTCAATATCGGCATTGAAGGCTGCCTGATAGTATAGTTTCAGGGTGATGGCATTGTCCTTCTCCCATCTGAACTTTTCGCCCCATCCGTTGAACTTGAAGTCGAGTATGCGGTAAGGCACCATCCAGGTGTTCTGCTTTCTGCGCAGCACCATGGTGAGGGGGCCGTGGTCGCGCACCCAGGTATCATTACTTTCCACCTCGTAGAGCAGCACGCGGCTCATCTGCTCGGCAGAGAGCTTTTTCTTGAGCTGGTATCGGGTGGCGGGCACATCGGGTGTGGCCACAAGCAGCTGCTCGTAGCGCGTGATGATATCTGCCAGTTCGAGATAAGTATCTGTAATTTCAGGCAGATACGGCTTCCAGTCGGTGCCGGCATGTGGCCAGGTGAGCATGATGGCGCTCTGTGGCTCCCATTCGGCAGGGAGTGCGAAATCGCAGGGTAATGTAGATTGATGCATAAGCTATACCATTTTTATTATACGATGTTCTAAACCATTTTATTATACTCTGTTCTTCATCGGGAACCTTTCCTTGGGGACGGGCTCCGTTCAACTTTGACGAAGTATGCATGCAAAATTAATAAAAAATCTACAACTATCGGCTGTTTTTATGAAATATTTTGCGCAAAAGCGAAACTTTATATTAAAAAAGTTTAAACGGAGGGCTGTATGGAGATAAAATCGGGGAAAAATGAGTAACTTTGCAGTCTAAAAAATAAAATATTGAATAGGAGCGTGAAAATTAAACAGGTAGTTGATGCCCTTGAACATTACGCGCCTCTGCCCTTGCAGGAAGGATATGATAATGCCGGCCTGCAAGTTGGATTGACAGAGGCGGTAGAAATGTCAGGGGCATTGTTGTGTCTTGACGTTACTGAAGCTGTGGTTGAAGAGGCAATCCAGAAGGGCTGCAACCTCATCGTGAGCCATCATCCGCTGATATTCCGCAAACTGGCGAGAATCTCGGACGAGAACTACGTGCAGCGTACCGTGCGCAAGGCGATTAAGAATGATATTACCATCGTGGCAATGCATACCAACATGGATGCGGCTGCGGGCGGCGTGAACTTCAAGATTGCCGAGAAAATGGGACTGGAAAACGTGCAGTTCTTTGCTGGCGAGAAGGAAGTGGACGGCGTGAAAGGTGGCGAGGGCGTCATCGGAGAGGTGGCTGAGGACATGGCTGCCGACGACTTGGTGCTGATGCTCAAGGAGCGGTTTGGCGTGGAGTGCGTGCAGTGCAACCAGTTGCTCCGTCGTCCTATCAGGAAGGTGGCGCTCTGCGGCGGAGCAGGTGCTTTTCTGCTCGACGCAGCCATCAAGGCGGGTGCCGATGCCTTCATCACGGGCGAGATGAGCTACCACGAGTATTTCGGTCACGAGCAGGAGATACAGATCTGCGTCATCGGTCACTATCAGAGTGAGCAGTTTACGGGCGAAATCTTCCGCAGCATCATCCAGGAGAATTTCCCAGGAGCCAAATGCTGCATCTCGGAGATAAATACGAATCCGATTTTGTATTTATAACTTCAGTTTATAAGATGGCTGGAAGGGCGCAAGCCCAATTTTACATTTAACATTAAACATTTAACATTTAAATAAGGAATTATGGCAAAGAAAGATCCTACAGATTTGACAGTGGAAGAGAAATTGAAGGCTCTCTATCAGCTTCAGACCACCTTGTCTGCAATTGATGAAAAGCGTGCGTTGAGAGGTGAGTTGCCTCTCGAAGTTCAGGATTTGGAAGACGATATTGCTGGTCTCACCACCCGTATCGAGAAGATTCAGACCGATATTGAGCAGTTTGACCGCGCCATTAATCAGAAGCAGCACGAGATTGAGGATGCTCAGGCTAGCGTAGAGCGTTACAAGAAGCAGCTCGAAATGGTAAGCAACAACCGCGAGTATGATACTTTGAGCAAGGAAATCGAGTTCCAGGAGCTGGAAATCGAGCTTTGCAGCAAGAAGATCCGTGAGGCTCAGCAGATGATCAACGAGCGTCTGTACGACCTTCACAAGGCTGAGGACCAGAAGGCTGACCGCGAGAAGGGCTTGGTAATGAAGCGTTCTGAGCTTGAGTCTATCATGGCTGAGACCCGTGAGGAGGAGGAGAATTTGAAGGAGAAGGCATTCGAGCTCGAGAAGAAGATTGAGCCACGTTTGCTCCAGAGCTTCAAGCGTATCCGTAATGGTGCCCGCAACGGTTTGGGTATCGTTTACGTGCAGCGTGACGCATGTGGCGGTTGCTTCAACAAGATTCCACCTCAGCGCCAGCTCGACATCAAGATGCACAAGAAGATTATCCCTTGTGAGTATTGTGGCCGTATCCTCATCGACCCAGAATTGGCTGGTGTTAAGATTGAGGCTCCTAAGACTGATGAGAAGCCAAAGCGCAAGCGCTCTATCCGCAGAAGAAAGACTGAGGATGAGGATTAAAAGATACAATGAAGGCTCGCCAAAATTGCTTGGCGAGCCTTTATTTTTCGACCTGTATGGTTTAAATTACCCAATACGCCCTGAAAGGGCAGAAGCTCCTAGCCCAGGGCATCGCCCTGGGTAATTATGAACGCAAACCCGTCGCCCTGTAAGGGCAAAAGCTTTAAAACTCCAGACAAAACATAAAGCTTTTGCCCTTACAGGGCGTCTTGCTGATTGCCATCATACCCAGGGCGATGCCCTGGGCTAGGAGCTTTTGGGCCTTCAGCCCGTACTTGAACCACATGCGAAAGTTCAGTTAGAGTCCTCGTGCCTTGTAGATGCGGTCTTTGGCGTCGTTGATTTCCTGGAATTTCTTCTCGGCTGCACGGCGCACATCTTCGCCCAGTGCTGCTACCTTGTCAGGATGATGCTTGAGTGCCATCTTGCGGTAAGCGGCCTTCACCTCATCGTTTGAGGCATCAGGACTGATGCCCAGAACACGGTAGGCATCATCCAGGCTGCCGGTTGAAGAAGCCCCGCTCTCCAGGTTCAGCATCTGGTCTACATCCTCGGCAGAAAGCCCCATGTGGATGGCCATCTCCTTGAGCGCCTGAATCTCCTGAGGATTCACAACTCCATCGGCCTTGGCAATCATGACGAGGAAATTGAGCAACTGCAGGCGCTGCTCATACATCATGTTGGCACGTATCTGGTGGCAGCTGTCCTGTATCACCGAACGGTACTGCTGCATGCCCATCTGCTTCTGCTGCTCAAAGAGTTTGAGGAGGATTTCCTCGCCCTGCTGCTTGGCAGCCTCGCCGAAATTCTGACGCAGGAAGCGGCGCACCAGCTCCATCTCAGAATGCATAATCTTGCCATCTGCATTGATGATGTAGGAACTGAGCACCAGCAGCGAGAACATGAAGGAGTTTCGCTCTCCCTCATAGCTCTGCTGGCGGTCGTAGCTCTGGTTGCCGTAGCTCTGGCGGCCGCTGTAGGCATCGTAGGCGTTGTTGTAACGGTGGTCGCCGTCGCGGTTTACCGCATCCAGTCCGTGCTCAAAGAGCGAACCGAGGGCATAGCCTGCCAGGGCTCCCAGCGGACCGGCTGTGATGAAGCCGAGCACACCACCTATCCATTTACCTGCTGCCATCTTTTAGTTGTTGAAATAGTAGAGGAAAGAAGCGATGCCTGAGAGGGCTGGCTTGCGCTGACCTTCTATTTCGATGTCAAACTTGATGCTGGTCTTGCAGATGCCACGGATGTTCTGGATTTCGTGGAGAGTGGCTACCAGGCGCACGCGTGAACCGGTGATGACTGGCTGGCCGAACTTCATCTTGTCCATGCCGTAGTTTACGAGCATCTTGAGGTTGTTTACCTCGATAATCTGCTGCCAGAGGTATGGGAGTACAGAGAGGGTGAGGTAACCGTGAGCGATGGTGCTGTGGTAAGGGCTTTCTACCTTGGCGCGCTCTACGTCTACGTGGATCCACTGTGGGTCGAGTGTAGCGTCTGCGAACTTGTTGATACGGTCCTGGTCAATCTGCAACCAGTCTGATTCTCCTAACTTCTCACCGAGGTGAGATGCAAATTCCTCGTAGGAATTGATTACTAATTTTGCCATTTCTTATTTTTCTCTTTATTATTAATATTATTGTTTCCTATTTTCCGTCTTCAGCTTTCAACTATTAACTATCAACTCAAATCAGTCTCTTCTGAAAATATCGCGGGTGTAAACCTTCTCTTCCACATCATCCAGGCATTTGTCATACCGGTTGGCGATGATGGCCTGGCTCTGCTGCTTGAAGGCATCCAGGTTGTTTACGATGCGGCTTCCGAAGAAGGTGGTTCCGTCTTTCAGCGTAGGTTCGTAGATGATGACCTGCGCGCCCTTTGCCTTGATGCGCTTCATCACACCCTGTATGCTGCTCTGGCGGAAGTTGTCGCTGTTGCTCTTCATCGTGAGGCGGTATACGCCGATGGTGCAAGGCTTCTCTTCCTCCTCGCTGAAGTTGTTCTGGTTGGCATAATCGTAGTAGCCGGCCATGTTCAGCACGCGGTCGGCGATAAAATCCTTGCGGGTGCGGTTGCTCTCTACGATGGCCTGAATCAGGTTCTCAGGCACATCGGCATAGTTGGCGAGCAGCTGCTTGGTATCTTTCGGCAGACAGTAGCCGCCGTATCCGAAGGAAGGGTTGTTGTAGAAGGTGCCGATGCGAGGGTCCAGACCCACTCCGTCGATAATCGCCTTGGTGTCGAGGCCCTTCATTTCGGCGTAGGTATCCAGCTCGTTGAAGTAGCTCACGCGCAGGGCGAGGTAGGTGTTGGCGAAGAGTTTCACGGCTTCTGCCTCGGTAAGTCCCATGAACAGGGTTTCTATGTCTTGCTTGATGGCTCCCTCTTTCAGCAGTTCGGCAAATGTGCGGGCTGCCTGCTCCAGTCGCTCGTCACCGTTCGGTCTGCCCACGATGATGCGGCTCGGGTAGAGGTTGTCGTAGAGTGCCTTGCTCTCGCGCAGGAATTCGGGAGCGAAGATGATGTTCTTGCTGCCCGTTTTCTGGCGGATGCTTTCGGTGTAGCCTACCGGGATGGTGCTCTTGATGACCATGATGGCATCGGGATTCACCTGCATCACCAGGCGGATGACTTCTTCTACGTGCGAGGTGTCGAAGTAGTTTTTCACCGGATCGTAGTTGGTTGGTGTGGCAATCACTACGAAGTCGGCATCCTTATAGGCTTCTTCTCCATCGGTTGTGGCTTTGAGGTTGAGTTCCTTTTCTGCCAGATATTTCTCTATGTATTCGTCCTGGATAGGTGAGCGGCGTGAGTTGATGAGCTCCACCTTTTCGGGAATCACGTCTACTGCCACCACCTCATGATGCTGGCTCAGCAGGGTAGCGATGCTCAGGCCTACATATCCTGTTCCGGCTACGGCTATTTTTATCTTTTTATTCTCCATATCTTTCTGTTCTTTTAGGCAGTCTATACCTTAATATATATATATTAGTTGCAAAGATAGTATAAAAGGAGGAGAATACAAAATGAAAATGGGTTTTTTATTAAAAAATAACGCGAGAAAGGGGATGGGGAGAGAAAGGAGTGCTCAAAAAGGGAGAGGAAAAGGAGTGCTCAAAAAGGGAGAGGAAAAGGAGTGCTCAAAAAAGGAGAGGAAAAGGAGGCAGAAAAAAGGCCTCCAAAATTCGCGAATTCTAAAACGGATGGCCGGTTGGGCGGAAATTCGCAAATTTTGAAGGCTGGGGAAGTTCTGTTTAAAAACTTCTGGACTGACCCCGATGTTCTCATAATGTCAATAAATCGGAATAATCGGGAATGGTCTCTAAAAATACATATTTTTTACTTTCATAATCCATCTTGCAGATGTAATGCTCCAGCCCGTTGCTCACCACCAGAAAGTCGACATGGAGCAGAAGATTGTAGACCGAAATCTGGTCGAACACTTTCTGCGTGATGGGGATGTGAGGGGCTTTGTACTCGATGATCATGCGGGGCTGCAACTC
>ENA-USUA01001411-USUA01001411.1-human-gut-metagenome-genome-assembly--contig:-NODE-1411-length-10846-cov-393.744359_pt1 | contig 10846 bp, 12 predicted proteins | sample MGYA00250057_ERZ773390 | MGnify/ENA primary metagenome ERZ773390 (study PRJEB29103, sample SAMN06111941) | human gut metagenome | biome: human gut; feature: ankylosing spondylitis patient; material...
ATGGTTAAAAAGTTTGCGGAAACCAAAACTTTTGTTATCTTTGCACCGTCAAGCCCTTGCTGAAAGCCCTCGTGGGTGGGATGCTTAGGGAGACACATATACATAAAAGGCGTAACTGTACGCTTTGGTTTTGACTGTGTGGAATTCTCGCAAAGTTCAACGATAAGTCAAGAACAAAGCAACGGGAACGCCCCTTGGGTGTATTGTATACCTTCCTTTCAAGATGCAGAATCCATTTCTATGGGTGGATTGTATCTTGTGGGATGATTATATATACATTTACGTGGGGCTTTCAGCGTTGCTCGTTTCGACTTATCGGGCAATGCGAGAAGCCTCACACAGTGGAACGAGTGACAGACTGGCTCCACGTTTCTTTTTTGTGTATGGGATGGTTAAACTTTTTAGAAGCACGAGGAGCCACGTGAGGGGGGTAAGCATGCCATGCAATGGATAGAATTCCAAATAGAAGATAATTATCGTGGTCAAATTTCTTGTAGAGGATATTTGTCAAGTAAATTAGCTGTGGACTTTTTGACGCAGCTAAATTGAGAGTGTGAAGAAAAAGTAACGTGTAAATACAAAATGTTATGGACATAAATGTTGAAACAGCAAAGAGGATGCTGAAAGAGGAAGTTGAAAATGCGCCTTATGTAATCGAAGAGTCATTTGGAAATGCAGGTACCTATCGTAAATTGATTTCGTTCTTTGTGGCAGTTGTTAAAGATGATACTGTCAGTAGAGAAGATGCGAAGGAGTGGTTGTGCTCTCTTTTCTCTAAACAATCACCAAAAGAACACGAGTTGTTTAAAGTTCGTGTTGATAGTATCTTGACAGCATTGGAATATTTGTATAACACGAAAATGGTTGTGCTATGAAAAGATTTTTGTTGAGTTCATTACTTGCTTTTACCAGTCTTTGTATGTACGCAGTAGACCCAAATGGAGTGAGGGTAGATTTTGAAGATTCAGATGGAGACTCTGGAAGTTTAGTGCTTATGGCATTAGTAGGCATGGTCTTATTTCCTTTTGTGGCATTTGTCTGTTTAAGTGGTAAGGAGAAGGATTTTAAATGGGGCTGTCTCTCTCTTGCAGGCATTCCGCTTGTTGTATTTGTATTGTTCAAAAGTTGTACAGGTTGGTAATAGTAAATCTCAAACATTACATAAATAAGAGAAAATATGAAAAAGTTTTTGAAAATCGGGCAACTTGCTTTAGTAGTAATGTTGCTAATTGGTTTAAATTCGTGTGAGTTAGAAAAGAAAATACGAAAGCATTTTGGTGGAAAAGAGCAGCCGGAAGCGCAAACTGCTAATGCTCCCGTTGCACAAGAGCCTTCGTATAAGACACCTGAGCCTAAGGTGGATGGAGTCTTTCAAGTAGAAGCTAGAATATATCGAATTATAGACAATAATGACGGAAGTGCCACCCTGAAGGCTACAGATCATATTGTTCCTTTGAAAATTGAACATTATGATAATGGCCATATGTATGCCGAAGGTGGCATGGAGGTGCGTTTTTCGAAGATCTCAGGATATGAATATGAATGTGGCCCTTTTACAGATCTCTCAGGACGACAACTAGAAAATGCTATATATGCATTTAATACAGACAAAGTGATATAGTTGTGTTTATATGGTGCATTGATATTTATTTCTTCTTTATAGTCCAATCGTTTCTATGAAGAGATTCTTGGCCGATTTGCTTGTCCATAATCTTACATTATTTCTAACTATACTTTGCAAAAAAAAATCAAAATTATTTCGAAGTATAGTTAGAAATAATGCAAGAAATATTGTTTTTTAACTGTATGGACAATTAATCGAAGAAGATAAAACCATTAGACGACATTCGAAGACGATTGAAAGGATTGTTTGCGGCAATCTCTTTCAATGAAAAGTTGGAATCGAATACTTGACTAATTTTCAGCAAGTCTTTTATAGTCTTCGACTTTTGAGCTGTGGTTGAGTTGCTTGTGCCAAAATAATCACAGATGTCATACGATGTTAGACTTAGTCGGGAATCCTTGCTGAATATGAAGTTGATGCTGCATATTGTGTAAACAGCTGCAGCTGCCCAAATCTCTAATCTTCCAGATTGGAGAGGATTGGTGCGTTTCCTTCCAAGTTTCTGTATCAGTTGGGTGCATAGTGTGGCACATTCCTCGTCCAACTTCTCGTTGCAGAAGTTCACAGCAAGTTCTGTTACCTTCGCTTCTCTTTCTTTCAATTCTTTTTAGTCCATATTTTCTGATGCCTTTTAATTTTATTCAATAATCTTCACCTCGAATGTTTCATGCGTCTAAATATATTTATGTAATGCCTTCAAAGAAATACTTACTCCTTGAAATCCAAAGATGGCAAGTCTTCGTTGCCGTCAAACTTGTCGAAGTCGGAGCGGAAAAGGCGGTCTTGGATGATGCGGTATTTTTCAAACTCAGTCTCGGCATATTCCTTTGCATACTCTGCCGTCACCTCCCCAGCGTCTTTCAAAACGGCATCTCCACCAGCTTCTAAAACGATATCTATACGCTTTGCCCAATCCTCCATTGTCATGGGAATGTGACGGTCTGCCATGCGTTGGGCAAAATCCAAAATGGTGTTGACAAGTTTTCCCATATCATCAAGTTCCGATTCCTTGAGATAGTTCTTAGCTATGCTCACATCTGCTTTTACTATTTTTCCGTTGGGAGCTTTCTCCCATGTGGTCAACCCCATGTGTTCCTTGTCGGCATCGGCACGGTCAACGATAAGTTCTGCCGCAGTATGACCATGTACGGAAAAATGCATCTTGTTTTGCATTTTCTTATAAAATAGGCGGGTCGTCGGTGCATCCTTATTGTAGTCGATACTGGTGGCATAGATGTCCGTCAACTTCTGGTAGAACCGCCTCTCACTCATTCTGATCTCGCGAATCTCGGAGAGCAGGTGCTCGAAGTAATCCTCCCCGATAAACGATCCGTTCTCCATTCTCTTCTTGTCTATGATGTAGCCACGCAGGGAGAACTGGCGGATGACATAAGTACACCATTGGCGGAACTGGGTGGCACGGATGGAGTTTACACGATATCCTACACTGATAATGGCATCGAGGTTGTAGAAAGTGGTGGAACGGTTTACGGTTCGATTGCCCTCGGTCTGAACTATTTCCATTTTGGAAATAGTTGCCTCTTTCTTTAACTCGCCTTCCTCAAATATATTATTGAGGTGCTTATTGATGGCAGGCACTCCTACATCAAACAATGTCGCCATTGCCTTCTGCGTAGCCCACACCGTCTCGTCTTTATACAATACCTGTACGCCTTGTTCCTTACCCTCTGCCACGAAGGTAAGAAACTCTGCCGTACTGTTACGTATTTCCTTTTTCTTTGCCATTGTTTGTGATTCTGTTATTTCTCTTTAGGTCTTGGAGCAAACTCGGTATGGAGGGTTTCCATCGGATGCTCCTTTAGGTCGATGAGAATATTGGGCACATTGCCATTGGCGATGATCACCTTGATGCCGGCATTCGCCACATCCTGGGCGGTCTTCAACTTGGAAATCATGCCGCCTCTGCCGTGGCTACTCTTCTCGTCGCTCACATACTCGCTCACGTCTCGATCGTAATATACCGAAGGGATGATGCGGGAGGTTGGCAGGGAAGGATCGCCATTGTAAATGCCATCCACATTGGAGAGCAAAACGAGGGCATCGGCATTCAGCATCCTTGCTATCAAGCCAGATAATTCATCGTTATCGGTAAACATCAGCTCGGTGAGGCAGACGGTATCGTTCTCGTTTACGATAGGGAGCACACCGTTCTCCAACATCAATTCCATACAAGCCTTTTGGTTCTGGTATTGTTCCTTGGCGAGGAAATTTTCCTTCATGGTCAATACCTGTCCCACCTTAATATTATATTCTCTGAACAGGTCATAATATAATCTAATCAGCTTGCCTTGACCTACGGAAGAGAACAACTGTCGCTGCTCAGCACTATCTAGTTGGTGGTCTACCTGCAATTCGCCCCTGCCTGCCATTACGGCACCAGAAGATACAAGTATTACCTCATAGTCGTGCCTTCTCAACCAAGCCAGTTGGTCTACCAAAGCCGACATTCTAGTTACGTTCAAATGTCCATCCTCACGGGTCAGCACGTTGCTGCCCACCTTTACTACAATTCTTCTCATATAATTAAGTGAAGAGTGAAGAACGAAGAGTGAAGAATTCTCTTGTTCTTCAGGTTATTTTTTATTTCGTTCTTTTATAGTTTTTATAGAAGAAACGAGGAGTGCAATTAATTCGTTACAGTCATTTTGCATACTGTCATATGCGGATTGTTCTATATACTCTGTATCATGAAGTATATTTAGCCAGTAAGATGTTTCGTTGGCTTCTTTGAGCCCTATTGATAATTTGTTGGCAAAATCTAATTGGCTTTGAGCAAATTCCGCTTCTCTAACTAATGCTCCAATAGCTGTACCAGAGCGAAGAATTTGCTTTGTTAAGATAAATTCTTTATGGGTGAAGCTTATGTGTTTCACCATATTAACTATTCTTATAGCAAATAGATAACTTTTTGTGTGTAATGGAGATTGCTCTCTATTATACTCTTTAATGTTTCTTGTTCCCATACAAAGCATTTGAATTCTTCACTCTTCACTCTTCGTTCTTCACTTATTATTGTCTTTTTCTCGAATCTCTACTCTTCGAATCTTGCCGGAGATGGTCTTTGGCAATTCATCTACGAATTCGATGATGCGAGGATATTTATAAGGAGCAGTCTCGTGCTTCACATGATCCTGCAACTTCTTGATGAGGTCTGGACCTGCCATACTCTTGTATTCATCCTTCAGTACGACGGTTGCCTTGACAACCATACCACGGATTGGGTCTGGCACACCGGTGATGGCGCACTCTACTACGGCAGGATGAGTCATCAGGGCATTCTCTACCTCGAAAGGACCGATGCGGTAACCCGAACTCTTGATTACGTCGTCGATTCTGCCCTCAAACCAGAAGTAGCCTTCTTCATCACGCCAGGCCATATCGCCTGTGTGATAGAAACCATCATGCCAAACCGATTTGGTCTGCTTTTCATCACGATAGTAATATTTGAAGAGACCGATAGGTTTGTCGTCGCCGATGCGGATGCAAATCTCGCCCTTTTCACCATCCTCGCATTCCGTCATGTCTGGGCGCAGGATGTGAACATCATATTGTGGGTTTGGCTTGCCCATGCTTCCTGGCTTTGGCTTGATCCAAGGGAAGGTACCCAAAGTCATGGTGGTCTCTGTCTGTCCGAAGCCCTCGTAAATCTGAACACCAGTAAGTTTCTGGAAGGTCTCTGCCACGGATGGGTTCATAGCCTCACCCGCAGTGGTGCAGTATTCAAGACTGCTGAGGTCATACTTAGAGAAATCTTCCTGAATCATGAAGCGGTAGATAGTAGGAGGGGCACAGAAAGAGGTGATGTGATACTTCTCAATCTGGCGCATGATCTTATCAGCCGTAAACTTCTCGTGATCGAAGACGAAGACGGTGGCTCCGGCAAACCATTGTCCGTAGAGCTTGCCCCATACAGCCTTGCCCCAACCGGTATCGGCTACGGTAAGATGGATGGAATTCTCGTGGAGATTATGCCAATATACACCCGTGGTCAGATGACCGAGGGCATAGAGGTGATCGTGTGCCACCATCTTTGGCTCGCCAGTGGTTCCCGATGTGAAGTACATCAGCAGGGTATCCTCATTAGAGTTTACATGTTCTGGGCGAACAAAAGGAGCGCATTCGTTCCATTCCTTCATCCAGTCGTGGAAACCTTCAGGGATATCCGGACCGATACTAATCAATGTCTTGACAGTCGGACTCTCTGGCATTGCCTCGTTAACCTGCTCTACCACGTAATCATCGCCGCAGCAGATGATAGCCTTCACGCTTGCTGCATTGTTGCGGTAAACGATGTCGTGCTTGGTAAGCATGTGGGTGGCAGGGATGGCTACGGCACCCAATTTGTGGAGACCGAGCATGGCAAGCCACCACTGATAGTGACGCTTCAGAATCAGCATCACCTTATCATCGTGACCGATGCCGAGACTCTGGAAGTAAGCAGCAGCCTTGTCGCTCTGCTCCTTCAGGTCCTTGTATGTAAAACGGATTTCCTCACCTCGTTCGCTTGCCCAAAGCAGTGCCACGTGGTCTGGTTTGATCTTTGCCCATTCGTCCATCACGTCGTAGGCAAAGTTGAAATCTTCTGGTATGATAAACTCCAGATGCTCCTTGAAGTCTTGCTCTGAAGTGAATTTTGTCTGTTTTAGAAATCTCTCAATCATAATAACTCTCCTAGATAATTATACAAAGGAACTTGGCAGGCTCATTGTTGAGTGAGCGGAAGCAGTGTGACTTCTTGCTGTCGAAGTAGATGCTGTCGCCTGGGTTCAGCACCATCACCTTCTCTTCGATGGTAACTTCCAGCTGTCCCTCAATCACATAATCATATTCCTGTCCGTCGTGTCCGTTCTTGTTCGGCTTCTTGTCGCCTGGCAACGGATCCACCTGTACCATGAACGGATTCACCTTTCTATCCTTGAATCCTACGGCAAGGCTCTGGTATTTATACTGGTTGTTGCGGTCTATCTCCGGTCCCTGTCCCTTGCGGGTAACGTAGTATCCCTTCATGCGAGGTTCCTCACCGAAGAGCAATACGTCGAGGTCGATGCCGTATCGCTTTGAAATCTTTGAAAGTCGATACACAGAAGGGTCGGCTTCTCCCGACTCAATCTTGAGATAGTGGTCAAGACTGATTTCGCAAAGTTCAGCCACCTCCTCTGCTGGAATGTTGAGAACCTCGCGGAGACCTTTCAGTCTTTCACCAATTTGCTTAATTGCTTCGTCCATAATCGAATATTTTATTGGTTGTTTTATCTTTTACCTGCCAGCAAACCATTGATGACAGCGCTAGTAAAGCCGCCCTGTTCCATGGTGTTGAGGCCCTTGATGGTGCAGCCGCCAGGAGTAGTAACCTTATCAATGGCAGCCTCAGGGTGTTCGCCAGTTTCCTGAAGCAGCTCTACGGCGCCCTTGATGGTCTGCAAGACAATCTTCTGGGCATCCTTAGTCTTGAAGCCCATCTCTACGCCGCCTTCTACATTGGCTCTTACATAGCGCATGGCATAAGCAATGGCACATGACATGGCTGTGGCTGCAGGGAAGAGACGCTCTTCCATGATGAGGCTTTCGCCCAATTCATCGAAGATTTCTGTAATCTGCTGGATTTCTGTAGCAGATGCATCTACAGGAGTGATGAAGGTCATCGACTGCTTGTAGGCGATGGCGATGTTTGGCATCACGAGGAAGAAGGTTGGGGTGATACCATCCTTATCTAACCACTCCTTGATGTTGGCTGATGGCACACCGGCTGCAACGACCACGAGTTTCTGATTCTTGTAGTTGAGTGCATCCTTGATACCCTTTAAAGTCTCCTCTACGCACCATGGCTTTACTACCGCGCATACGATGTCTGCGCCGTGGCAAGCCAACTGGTTGTCGAGAGTTACGCTGGCTCCTTCGCTTGCGAAGTGATCCAATACTGGTTGGTTATGGTCTGATACCGTAATATCTGATGGAGTGAACTTCTCGCTCTGCAAGAGTCCTTCTGCCATGGCACCGCCCATAGCACCTGCTCCGATAATTGTTATTTTCATTGTCGTCTTATAGTTAAAATGCAATTATGGTGCAAAGATACTACTTTTATCAGAAAAAAGAGCAGTTTATTGACGATTTTTTAAATTCAGTGATTACAAAATTGTTTTTTATAATACACAATTCCAAGGATTATTGTCGCAAAGATACGGCTTTTTTTAAGAATTTTACTAGTTTACTCCCATTCTGGAAGTATCCACGTCCTTGGTTCTCTTTTCCTTGTACTTGCCTATCTTACAGATGATGGAGATGGAGGCAGATGCCCAATCTTGCTTGATGTTCATGTGATAGTCTTGATTGCCTTGTACTAGTTGGGTTGGAACTCTGCAAATACCTTCAATGTATGGCGACTTTTGATCGTCCACATCATGTCGGTCTCGTATGTAGAGTAAGGTTTGAGATGAGGATTTCCACATATCTCCATATAGGTAGAGGCATAGTAAATGCTGCTCATAGTTGACCAATAGCTAGGAAACTGTGAGCTGGAACTGAAGGATAAGTTGAGTATGTTGCCAGGATTGGCTTTCCACGATGCATTAAGAGTGGGATTGATCGGCGGTGAAAAGCCATTTGTCTATTACCTGCTTGCTGTTTGTGTATAGAATACGTTCTTCGTCAAGCATCGTTCCTGCTAGATATTGCTGGCTGGGATTTTGGTAGTTGAGATAGGATATGCCTATTTGTAGTCTAAAGGGCAGGTTGTAGCTGGCATCTACATTGTGCAGGTAAATATGTTCATTGCCCTGTTGCTGGGATGTGCCTGTTCCCATCGTTTCATGATGAGGATGACTGCTGTCCCATTTTCCTGTATATGCCAGGGATAGCTGGTGGTTATCAGCAAATGCATAACTCAGTCCCAAGCGATAGTTGTGAGTCAATCCAGGGGTTTTCTGTGAGGTCTTGTCATGATACGCTACTCGTTTCCCTTGACGCGGATATTTATAGTCTTTGCAATCTTAACACTACAATAAACGTGCGCCAATGCTATAACAACCGTTAAAAACCAAGTTTTATTTCGGAATTTCATCTGTTTTTTATTCTTTTCTTCCCATTTTAGCGATTTTTTTCGTATATTGCGCATTCGCAATCGGGAAACCGGCAACGCAAAAAATAAAAAATGAATGCAAAAACAAATATCTTATGGCAAAGATTATTGTAAGAAACCAAACGAAAAAAACACTAACAAAAGATGGTGTTGATTACATCTGCATTACCGATATAGCAAGGCAGAAGAATCCCATTGAGCCCAAAGATGTGGTAAAGAATTGGTTGCGTTCCAAAAACACCTGGAGTACTTAGGACTTTGAGAGCAGTTGAACAACCCTAATTTTAAAGGGGGCGAATTCGATCCCCTTTTGAAAGAAGCGGGCTCAAATGCTTTTACGATGAGTCCGACTCGATGGGTGGAACTAACCCATGCTGTAGTATTATTAAATTTTATCAACTATGAATAGTAAGAATTTATACTTTACAACCTTCTCTTTAATCCTTTTAGGATTTATCTCTTCTTGTGCAGAGAATAGTAATAAGTGTAGTCCTTCTTATGCAAGCAACATAGAACAACTTAATGAAAAGTTATATGATTCTTATGCAAATGTTGCAGTAAGGAAAAACAACACAACATCTGATGACATAATAACACCAGAATATTTTGGAGGCTCATATGTTAAGGCAAATAAACTTATTGTCATGGTCAAAAATGGAAGTCCAAAAGGAATAGAAGATATAAAGAAAAGACTAGGCACAGATTCAAATGTGACATTTGTATCTTGTACTTATTCTCTTCAAGAATTAAAAGAATTAAACGCTAAATTGAAAGTATCTTTTGCCAAGAAAGCTGCATTGCGAGACGAAATTGGGTGGGTTGCTGTTAGTATCAGACCTATTCAAAATAGAATTGTCGTATATTTGAATAACGCTTCTAATAAAAATATCTCTAAATTTAAAAATGAAATTTGCAATTCAGATAAAATAATTTTTGATCAGTTGGAAATAGAGCCAATTGAAATACAAAAAGATACAGCAAAAGACGAAAAAGTAGGAAGTCCCTCATAAAAGTGTATGGATAACTCGAAAAGTCCCTCATAAAAGTGTGTTAATCTTCTAAAAAGTCCCCCATAAAAATGTGATAGATTTTTGCTATTTCGTTGTTTTTCAGTCTTTTGCAGCAAGAATACAATAATAATACCATGAGTATATGAAGGAGATGATGTCGCATCGTAACCTTTTTGATGGCTTTTCTGTCTAATAACTAGACAGCAGTGTCAAGTATTTAGACAGGCCGTTTTATGGACTTTGTTTCTATATATTCTGATAATCAATTGTTTATGTTTTTGGCATAGCCGTTGCCTTGCTATTTTGCAACAAATAAGAATAGTAACAACATAAAGAATAATAAGACAATGAAAAGACTTGCGTTAGTAGCATCCTTCAGTGGCATTGCCATAACACAGATGATGGCACAGAGCATCAATGGTGAACAGATTTCCGACACGACCCTATTTGATAAGTTCTCCAAAGAACTTGGCGAAGTGGTGGTGAAAGCTCATCTTCCTCAATATAAGAAGACCCACGAAGGACTGCTGACCAATGTGGCAGGAACCGTGCTTAGCAAGATGGGTACGGCAGAAGATGTATTGAAGCATGTGCCGAGTATCGTGAAGAAGAAAGATGGATATGAGGTGATCGGCAAGGGCACACCTGTTATATATATCAACGGCAGGAAAATGCAAGATATCAGTGAGTTGGATAACATCAAATCTTCCGACATCAAGAGTGTGGAAGTCATTCAGAATCCAGGAGCCGCCTACGATGCTTCGGTAAATGCGGTAATCAAAATCAAGACCATCAAGAAGAAAGGCGAAGGTTTCGGCTTTGATACTCGCTCTGTGTATTGGTACAATAAGCACGACAATACCATCCAACAGGTTAACATGAACTATCGTCATAATGGCCTGAATCTCTTTGCCACTTATAAGTTCTCTGATGCAACATGGATGCAAAAGGCCACCTACGAACAGACTGTACATGTCGATACGCTTTGGCAACAGCATAACAACAACGAAGTAACAGGTCGCATAGAATCGCACCGTCTTATCAGTGGTTTTAGCTATGATTTCAATGCCAATCATTCCATTGGTGCGAGATACACCTTGACCTCACCAGGCTATT
>ENA-USUA01001419-USUA01001419.1-human-gut-metagenome-genome-assembly--contig:-NODE-1419-length-10811-cov-111.540153_pt1 | contig 10811 bp, 9 predicted proteins | sample MGYA00250057_ERZ773390 | MGnify/ENA primary metagenome ERZ773390 (study PRJEB29103, sample SAMN06111941) | human gut metagenome | biome: human gut; feature: ankylosing spondylitis patient; material...
ATGAGATAATTAACTGAATTACAAACTTTTAAATCAAGAATCAGAAGATGTTTTCAACTGCTGATTCGCATTATTAACACAAAACGCCACGAGAGTGCGCGACCGGGGGCAATGCCCTCTGCCGCACTCTCGTGGCGTTTTTACGCATTAAATAAATGATTGGCATTGCAAAAGTACAAAAATGATTGGATATGACATTGTTTGAAGCACTTAAATTTAACAGAGAACCGCTTGAAATGCTTATAAGTTTGGGCGGCAAGCAGGATGACCTTCGATTCATAGACTTATATACGGAGTATGAGGTCATGAAAAAACAAGGTGAAAAGACCACTTATGCAGTGGCGTTTTTGGCAAATAAATATTCGGTAAGCGAACGTAAGGTGTATGATGTTATCAAACGGTTTGGAAAGCACTGCACGCTCGGTGCAGTGTGATTGATGTGCCGGGGATGCCTTGTGTTGTCCGGTAGAGCTACCTTTGTACAACCAAAAATAAAGCTCATGAATAAGTATTACCAGACATTAGACAAGATACTCCAAACGGGCAAAATCCAGACCAATAGGAAAGGGCGTATCAAGTATCTATTAAACGAAAGGCTCATGCTAACCCCCGCTGATTTACTTGACATATTTGAAAGCCACGGGATAGCCAGGAAAAAGCTGAAAGAGGAATTGAAACTGTTTATGCAAGGAGTCCGGGATGTGGAAAAATACAAAGAGGCAGGGATTACCTGGTGGGATTATTGCGGCCATACCCTTGTAAACAGCTATCCAACTTACTTTGAAAAGCTTCCACCCCTCATAACCAGGATTAACCGGGAAAAGCGCAACAGCAAGAATTATGTCCTGTTTCTTGGAGAAACCGGGGTGGAAAGCAACCAGGCACCCTGCCTGAGTCTTGTGCAGTTCCAAATTGATGAGGGAGAATTGGTGCTATCTGCATATCAGCGTAGTTCTGATGCGAACCTTGGGCTTCCGGCTGATATTTATCATCTTTATCTGATGGCAAGGCAGGTGGAGCTTCCCCTGAAGTCCATAACCCTTGACCTTGGAAATGTGCATATATATGAAAATAACATTGACCGGACTCTGGAACTGTTATCCGGAGTTGAAAACATTAAATTTGACTTGAACGTATGAAGAATATGAATTTATCTGCACCACTGCCATTTGTAGGCCAAAAAAGAATGTTTGCTAAAGAGTTTATTAAAGTTTTGGAACAGTTCCCTGAAGATACCGTGTTTGTGGACTTGTTTGGCGGTTCCGGACTTCTTTCGCATATAGCCAAAAGAAGCAAGCCCGATGCTACTGTTGTCTACAATGACTTCGACAACTACCGCTGCCGACTTGTAAATATCCCGACCACTAATGTGCTGTTATCCGATTTGCGTCGGATAGCTGAAGGGGAACCCAGAAACAAACGTATAACCGGGGAGATTCGCGATAAAATGTTTGCCCGTATTGAGAGGGAAGAAAAAGAGCACGGCTACGTGGATTATATCACGGTTTCCGCATCCTTGTTGTTCGCCATGAAATATGTGACCAGTTTGGAAGGAATGAAGAAAGAAGCCATTTACAATAGGATTCGGCAGACAGACTATCCCGAAGCAAAGGATTATCTGGAAGGACTGACTATAACCAGCGAAGACTACAAGGAAGTATTCAAACGTTACAAAGATGTTCCGGGTGTGGTGTTCCTGGTTGATCCGCCGTACCTCTCCACCGAGGTGGGTACTTACAAGATGTTCTGGCGTCTGGCTGACTATCTGGATGTACTAACCGTTCTGAAAGGGCATTCGTTCGTGTATTTCACTTCGAACAAGTCTTCCATTTTAGAACTGTGCGACTGGATGGACCGAAACCCATTTGTCGGCAGCCCATTCAAGGAATGCAGGAAAGTGGAGTTTAGTGCAAGCGTAAACTATCAAGCTAAATATACAGACATGATGCTGTATAAGAAACAGGAAAAATTAGTTCATAAAACAGCTGCTTAGCACTGAACAAAGATACAATTTTTCAAGTAGAAGGCCAAACTTTTGAGCCTTATTTTAATGCCGTTATAAAGCCATTTTTTATGAAATTATAAAGCCGAAACAGAGGTCATTACAAAACTTTTGTTTCGGCTTTTTGAGTGTTGCGCGCTTTCCTTTTTTGAACGCTTCGTTTTGTCCTTTTCCCTGAAAATCGAACGCTTCGTTTCGGATTCTGCGGAAATTTGGATTTGCGGATTATATCCGGATGGTCATGCAGATATTGTAAAGCCTTTTCCCATCCTGCCACATCACCGTAATCTACTAACATACCGGCTTGTTCCAGTTCCAGATTCATTTCAAATTTGGTGTTTCGGGTTGAAATGATTGGAAGCCCGAGTGCCAGTGCCTCTACCAGCGTAGTTAGTCCGACAGTGTAAGGATAGTTAAGGCAGGAAATGACGACAACTTTTGAGCGAGCTACCTCCAGTGCTAACTGATACGGTATGATACCTTCTACTATGTGGATATGGATATTGTTTTTCCCTTGAAACCGGTTGGTGATTTCCTCATATTTCTGGTCACCGTTAGCTGGGGAAGTATAGAGGTCGAATTCCAGTCCGGTATGGCTGAAAGCCTGGAGTAAGGTTGCCAGATCTCGATTTTCCTTTCCTGTAGAGATGAACTCTTTGTCTTTCGCCTCATTCCGCATGCGGTCGTAGAAGTCCAGATCGGCCCCCCAATGGATAAGGTACATGTCTTTTTCTTTTACCTTTCCAGTTTTCAGGGAATCGTCTATTAATGCCTTGCTGAAAAAGAACATACAGTCTATACCCTTATAGAAAAGGCGGGAAAGAAGATTTTTCAGCCAACCTTTGCTTTGGGGGACGGCTTGGTGATGCCAGACGGCTATTGGTTTACGGAACAGGCCGAGAGCTCGTAAGAATATGAGAAGTTCCAGTCCCCGGTAAGAGGTGCCATAAACTACATCATAATTTTCTTTACACCTCAGAATGGCGTGTAGGTTATACCACATCAGTTTCCAGCGTGAGGTGAAATGTTTGTATGGGTGAAGCACTGGGTCAATCCCGTTTTTAGGGAAGTGGGTAAGTCCGTATAGGATATGTCCAGGATGTGTATGCTCCTTCCATTCTTTTAGGGCAGAAGCAATAGGTCGGGTGTGGTAATAGTATATTTTCATGCGCCGAAGTCTCCTTTCAATGTACGTTTGATGCGTCGTATGGCCTTTGCCATGAATGAATTGGTGCGGGCATAGTAGCGGACATAGGCATTACGTGCCTGTATATTTTCTTCTATAGGGGAAATCTTTTTTACAGGAAGTCGCTCCATGTACAATTCGGATGCGTACAATCCTCCTCCGCCGCAGTTGGTACCGCTTCCATCGAATCCTTCGTTTTGCACCAGCGATTTCCCGACGTTAAGCGAGAGTATGCCTTTTAGAAAAAGTGAAGCATTCCAGCGAATGGCCCATGAATTATTTTTACCTTCAATTTGCCGGCGCAGCATACGGGTGTAACCATATTTGCCGTTAAAGTCGAAGGTATAGGTAAGCTTTCTGCTTTCCAGTTCTGTCAGCAGTGCCTTTCCGTCGGCATTGAAATGTTTCCAGGCGCGGTCCCAGGTACCCCAACCCCAGCTTCCGGTCCATTTAATGAGAAAAGTATCGGGCAGGGAGGGGTCATGAGTAAAATCACAGGCCTGGATATGACCTACCCGCTCTTCATCACGATAAGTTTCCAAGGCATCATTCATGAACTGCAGGAAATGAGGGGCCACGACGAGGTCGTCTTCCAGTACGATGACACGACCGTAACGGTTTATCTGGGTTGTCACTCCATCGATGATACTACGGGCGAGTCCCCAGTTTTCCGCACGTTCGGTAATGGTTATTTTCTTGAATCCTTGTATTGACCGGATAAAAGCGCGTACTTCTTTTACGGCAGCCTGTGATGTTTCATCTTTTGCCGCATCCGAATAGATAAACAATTCGCTTTCGGCTGCCAGTTCATTTTTCAGTAGTGCCTGGATATTCCGGCGGACATGTTCCGGACGGTTATATACAAATAGCAGGATAGGTGCGTAGGTGTTCGTCATTTTATTTGAGGGATTTTACTAATTTAATGATTCGGTTTCCGAAGTGCTCCCAGTTGTTTTCATTCAGAAAGCTCCGATAGTCTTCAAGGGATATGGGAGTCGTTTTATAGCAGGCGACCGTTTTTTCTATATCCTCGTAGTCATGAAACGTGTAGACGTTCAGGCGCTTTTCACGTGCATAATCCTTAAATGAACCTACTTCTGGTCCGATAATCTTGCTTCCGAAAGAGAGTGAATCCATCAGAATTCCTGAACTCAGCACCGAATCAGGACAATAAGGGGCAAGCACAAACGCCGATTTCCGGATATAGTGTGCCAGTTCCTCGAATGAAGGGCTTTCACAGATAAAAGTGACGTTCGGGGGCGCTATCTGGCGTATCTCATTGGCTAATGAATTCGGTGAACATTTTCCAATAATACATACTTTGAGGTCTTGCGGATTGTTCTTCAGATAGGAAAGATATTCTAGTACTCCTTTATAGGGTGAGATGTTTCCCCAGATAAGTATGTCGTATTCCGGCATTTCTGCAGGTAGTGATTCCGGCAGACGGTTTTTGGTAGGATGATGAAGGAAATGTATCTTTCCGGCGGCATAGGGATAATGAGCCTCAATCATTTTCACACCTTCGGTGGCATGCGTCAGGATAAGGTCCGATTTTTGTGCGATGAAGCGGGTGAGGAATTTTTTCAATCGTGCATGGCCTCCAGCATGAGGCTTTTTGTTGTGTAATACCCATACTATTTTCCGTCCGCATAGTTTCAGCAGTATGACGAAGCAGACTGCCACAACAGACTGCAATGGTCCGTATTTGGAATCGGGAATACTTTCGAACCAGTTAAATATAAATACATCTCCCCACCGTTTGGGAGGCAGCAGGCTGAACAATGGGTTCTTGTGTGGCGGATTGACCACCTGGGATACTTTTTCCTGCTCTAATGCAGCTACAAAATCACGGATATAAGGATTGGCCTTCTGGTGAGGAAGGATGCGCAAACGTGGAAAAACGGTGAAGCGAATCATATTCTTACGATTTTAACAGATGATGAATTGGCTGCAGTCGCGAATGAAATACAATGGTGTGAAAAATGACTTGATACATGATTGCAGCGGGTTGTGATAGGGATAAAGCTGTTTACGGTTGTGGCAGCAGAGCATACAACTTTGCAGAATGCCCCATAAATTCCCTTTTTTCATGCAACGTATAATTTTTGCAGCTGCATAGTCTGTAAAGGGGTAATCGCTTAGAGCCATGAAATAACGTTGGGTAATTTTGCGCTTATCCTTATTGCTTAGGGTTTGTACTGCGGATACCAATCCTTTCAGCAAGCTGTAGTGGCTGCTGCTCAGATAAGAAGTGGCTTGGGGATGACGGCGCCAGTACACCAATGCTTCATTTATGAATCTTATAGGTCCGCAGGTCACGGCTGCCAGCATCAACAGTGAATCGTAGGATATACGATGTTCCTTTTCCACAGCTTCCATGAAGCGCGGAAGGATGGTGCGGCTGAAAAAGCATTCATGACCGGGCACATAGGGTTTCATCAATAGGAAAAGCGGGTTATAAAGCACGTTGGATGCATTTTTCATTCCCAGGGAGTGTGTGATGTCTGTTGTGAAGAGCTGGGAATTGTGGAATAACAGGCTGTAGCCTTCGACGTGTTTCATCAGTACCTCAATCTTGTCGGTACGCCAAATGTCATCCTGGTCGGTCGAGGCAATGTATTCTCCTGTAGCCCGGGTGAAAGCGGTTGAGAAATTATAGTTGAAGCCCAGTGACTGTTCGTTCACAAACAGCTTTACGCGGGAATCCTTCTGCTGGTATTCGCGGACAATTTCAACTGTACGATCGGTAGAACGGTCATCCTGGATAATCAGTTCGTAAACGGGGCAGGTTTGGTTCAGGATGGATTCAATCTGTTCCCGGAGATATTTCTCTCCGTTATAGGTACACATTACTACCGAAACTTTTACCTGTGGCGTAAGGGCTTCTTTCATAAAAGGTTTTATTTGTAATTTCTATCTGCAAAAGTAATAAAGATAGATAAACTTATCTTATTTTTTTCCTGTCTTCTTCAGCAGATAGCTGAGGCTTTCTTTGAAGGTTTCTGAACCGCATATCCACATCAGTCCTCCATAGAGTATGGCTGTAACGGTTATCTTGGTAAGGATGAGCAGATAGATGTCAGTTATATGCCCAGTGATAAAGTAGGCCGCAGCTATGGCAAGTAGAGCTATACCAGCATACGGAACTACATCTTTTAGTGCGGCCCATAGAGAAAGTTTTATCTCACGGAACACAAAATAATGCCATACAAACAGCCATCCGATATTAATAGCCACATAGACTGTCAGCATGTTTTTCAGTCCGTACGGGCTGAGTATCAGCATGGCAATCAATTGCAGGATGCCCAATGTGATGGTATTCCACATGAAGATATTGGATTTCCCTTTGCTGATAATAAGGTTTGAATAGAGGGCTGTAATGGGGATAAATGCGCCACCTATTGCAAGTATTTGCAGGATATGTGCGCTTGGTAGCCATTTGGCTGTGATGGTAATCGTAATCAGTTCTGGAGCGATGAACGATAATCCCAACATGGAAGGAAAAGCAATGAAGGCTGTGAATCGGAGCATTTTGCGGAAAACGCGCTGCTGGCGTGTCTGGTCGCTTCCTACCTGATTGAACATGGGCTGTGCCACACTGCCTACCATGCTGCTGATAAAGGAGTGCCCCATGTAGTTCCATTTGTTGGCTTGGTTAAATTGTCCAACTTCTTTTTCGGAATAGTATTTCCCTAAAATGATGGAAAACAAGTTATTGTTGATATGATTGAAGATATTGGTTATCATCAGTTTGGCACTGAAGTTTACCATCCCTTTCAGAGGTTTGAAACTGAATTTCAGGGTGGGTCTCCAAGGTGAAAAACTCCACAGGCAGATGTTCAGGACGCTGATGTAGACAATGCTTTGTGTTGCAATGCTCCAGTAAGAACATCCCAAGCAGGCCATAATGATTCCTACGATGCCTGAAACGGCTAGTCCGCTGATGCTGGCAATGGTTTTTTGTTTGACCATCAGGTTGCGGAACAAATAAGCGTTCTGTGAAATGCCCAGGCTGGAAATAACAAAGCCTAAAAAAGCATATCGAGCCAGAGGAATCAGATTTTCATTGTCGTAGAAATCGGCTATCAGTGGGGCACAGAAAAACAAGATGAGGTAGAGTGTGACACTTATGGCGCTGCTGAACCAGAATACAGCGTTGTAATCTTCGTGGCGGATTTCTTTCTTGTTGGCAAGTGCCGAAGTGAATCCGCTTTCCTGAAGAGATGCTGCAATGAGAGAAAAGATACTCAGCATACCTATCATACCGTAATCGGTATCATTCAGAATGCGTGAAGTCACGATTCCGAATATCAGGTTCAAGAGCTGCATAGCACCGTTATTGATGCCACTCCAAAACAAGCCTTTCGCCGTTTTTTCTTTAAGTGACTCTGCCATATTTGAGGATTGTGTGGAGTTTATGAGGAAAAGAAAATTGAGAATGGCGGGATTCTCTTATCCGCTCATTCTCAATTTCTTTAATTATTTAAAGTAGATTATTTTACTTCGCTTCCTGGTTTTACTTCGTTCAAAGTAGTGGTAACGGACAATGAACCGTCAAAGTTTTCTGCGCTGAGAATCATACCTTCGCTCACCAGGCCGTTTTTGAACTGACGAGGAGCTAAGTTGGCGATAAACAGCACTTGCTTGCCTACCAAGTCTTCCGGTTTGTAATGCTGAGCAATACCGCTGACAATGGTACGGTTTTCCAGTCCGTCGGCAATCTTGAATTTCAGCAGCTTCTTCATCTTAGGTACATTTTCGCATTCCAATACAGTACCTACACGGATGTCGAGTTTCTCAAATTCTTCGAAAGCAATGGTCGGTTTAATCGGATTAGCCTTGTAATTGGCTGCTTCGTTGGCCTTCTTGGTAGCCAGCAATTTATCTACCTGTGCCTGAATAACGTCGTCTTCAATCTTTTCGAACAACAGTTCAGGCTTGTTCAGCTGATGGCCTTCTGCCAGCAAGTCTGTACGTCCCAGCTGTTCCCAGTCGAAGCTTTCCATGTTCAGCATCTTGCGCAGTTTTTCAGAACTGAACGGCAGGAACGGTTCAAAAGCAATGGCCAGGTTGGCAACCAACTGCAATGAAATGTTCAGGATGGTAGCCACACGTGCCATGTCGGTTTTAGCCAGTTTCCATGGTTCTGTATCTGCCAGGTATTTGTTTCCGATGCGGGCCAGGTTCATGGCTTCTTTCTGTGCGTCGCGGAATTTGAACACGTTCAGCAGTTTTTCTACTTCTTCTTTTACGTCGGCAAATTCCTTCAGTGTTTCACGGTCGTAGTCGTTCAATTCACCACAAGCCGGAACCTTTCCATCGAAATATTTGTGAGTCAGCACCAGGGCACGGTTTACGAAGTTACCGTATACTGCTACCAGTTCGTTGTTGTTACGAGCCTGGAAATCTTTCCATGTAAAGTCGTTGTCCTTAGTTTCCGGAGCGTTAGCAGTCAGCACGTAGCGCAATACATCCTGTTTGCCAGGGAAATCCTGCAGGTACTCGTGCAACCATACTGCCCAGTTGCGTGAAGTTGAAATCTTGTCACCTTCCAGGTTCAGGAACTCGTTAGAAGGCACGTTGTCCGGAAGAATGTAGCTTCCTTCTGCCTTCAACATGGCCGGGAATACGATACAGTGGAACACGATGTTATCTTTTCCAATGAAATGAATCAGGCGTGTTTCAGGGTCTTTCCACCATTTCTCCCATGAATCGGGCAACAGCTCTTTTGTATTAGAGATATAGCCGATAGGTGCATCGAACCATACATACAATACTTTTCCTTCTGCACCTTCTACCGGAACCGGAATACCCCAGTCAAGGTCGCGGCTCACGGCACGAGGCTGCAGCCCCATATCCAGCCAGCTCTTGCACTGTCCGTACACATTCGGACGCCATTCCTTGTGGTCTTCCAGAATCCATTTGCGCAACCAGCCTTCGTGTTTGTCAAGTGGCAAATACCAGTGTTTGGTTTCCTTCATGACAGGCTGGCTTCCGCTGATGGCACTTTTCGGGTTAATCAGTTCTGTGGGAGAAAGTGTACTTCCACATTTTTCACACTGGTCACCGTAAGCACCTTCTGCATGGCAGCGAGGGCATTCTCCCGTAATGTAACGGTCAGCTAAGAATGTGTGAGCTTCCTCGTCATAATATTGCATGGAAGTTTTTTCGATAAACTCATGCTTGTCATACAATTTACGGAAAAAGTCAGATGCTAACTGATGGTGAGTAGGTGAAGAGGTACGTCCGTACACATCGAATGAAATACCGAATTCTTTAAAAGAATCCTTAATGAGGGTGTGATAACGGTCCACAATATCCTGTGGGGTTACACCTTCTTTTTTAGCGCGGATAGTGATGGGCACTCCATGTTCATCCGAACCTCCGATAAAGAGCACGTCTTCTTTTTTCAGGCGCAGATAGCGCACGTAAATATCGGCCGGCACATAAACCCCTGCCAGATGGCCGATATGGACCGGACCGTTGGCGTATGGCAGAGCCGATGTAACGGTCGTCCGTTTAAAGTTCTTTTCCATATACGTATATAGTTTATTCTAAGTTGCAACCTTACGATGTGCAAAGATACGATTTATTTGGAAATTATTCTTTTTTGAGGCGTACGAAGCGAATTTTTCGGGATGGGTTTAAGATATATTGGTTTCAAAACTTTGAAGGTAGAATCCGGTGAATGTGTTTATAAGAATTTATGGAGTAGTCGAAATCTTTTTGTAACCTTATTGTGCCATAGTTTTAATTAACCTGCAATCATTGTGCAATGCCCCCCTCATACTTTTGCACAGAAATTTTATTCTATTAACAGGTTATGAAAAAAGTAATTAGATTGTTTTGTTTAATTGTCTGTATGACAGGATTTTTTACGAATTCTGCTCAGGCTAAAATTTTTGAAGATGATTGGGTTCAAGGTCTTGTTGTCGACCAAAATGGAGAGGCCGTAATCGGTGCCAGTATTTTTGAGAAGGGAACTCAAAATGGAACGGTAACGGATGTGGATGGAAAGTTCAGATTAGATGTACAGAGCTATGAACATACGCTGGAAATATCTTATATCGGTTATACCACACAGCGTATAAAACCGAAAAAGGGAGATAATCTGCATATTGTATTGGTTGAGGATTCTAAAACAATGGATGAGGTTGTGGTAGTAGGTTATCAGACCATGCGTAAAACAGATGTGGTGGGAGCTGTTTCCAGCATCAAGTCAAAAGAGTTAAACGTAACTACACCTACAGTTGGGCAAAGTTTGGTCGGAAAGGTCTCTGGTGTACAGATTGCTCAGGTAAGTGGTGCACCTTATCAGAGTACAAAAATACGTGTACGTGGTGTGGCCTCTATTAATGCGAGCTCTGACCCGTTATATGTTATAGATGGTTATCCTTCCAATGAAGATTTGATGTTGAGTCCTGAAGATATCGAGTCTATTGAAGTCTTGAAGGATGCAGCCTCGGCAGCTATTTATGGTTCACGTGCAGCTGGTGGTGTTGTGTTGATTACAACTAAGCGTGGAAAAGAGGGAAAAGCGAAGGTAAACTATAATTTTCAGTTTAGTGTAAATCAGCTGGCCAAAAAAGTGAAATTATTGAATTCTGCACAATTTGCAGATTT
>ENA-USUA01001425-USUA01001425.1-human-gut-metagenome-genome-assembly--contig:-NODE-1425-length-10765-cov-7.056231_pt1 | contig 10765 bp, 5 predicted proteins | sample MGYA00250057_ERZ773390 | MGnify/ENA primary metagenome ERZ773390 (study PRJEB29103, sample SAMN06111941) | human gut metagenome | biome: human gut; feature: ankylosing spondylitis patient; material...
TTACTGTTCCAACACTCTTTGTTGAACGCAGGCAAAGAGGTAAACGATGCTTTGACCGCATGGCAGACTGCGAAATCGCAACTTGAAATCAATGCTCGGCAGGTGGAAACATTATGCGATGCCGTGCGGAAAACAGAATCACTGATGCGTCATTCCAATATTACCTATCTGGAAGTATTGACCGCCCAGCAATCTCTCCTTGAAGCGGAAGTGCAACAGCTACAAACTCGTTTTGAACGCATACAAAGTGTAATCAAACTTTATCACGCGTTGGGAGGAGGACGATTTTAATTCGTAAGAGAATAGATGGAATTTGTACGTAAGGCAATAGCATTAAGTCACACTTTCATAATTCTAATAGTAGTAGCCATTGCATTTACTTGTCATAATGAATGGCAGGAAGTGGAAGCATTGGAGGTTGGCAACCGGCATATAGATGAATTCAGGAAGGAGGTAAACCGTATTCATATCCAACTGATAGAGTTTTCGCTATTAGGAGAAACTGCATTGGATTGGGACGAAACGGATTTGGAGAATTACCATGCCCAACGCATTGCATTGGACAGCACATTGTGCCTGTTCAATGAAACTCATGTAATTGGACGTATTGACAGTGTGCGCAGTCTTTTGGAAGATAAGGAACGGCAGATGTTTCAGATTGTTCGGTTAATAGACGAACAACAATCCATCAACAAGAAGATTGCCAGTCAAGTACCTCTCATTGTTCAGACAAGTATGCAGGAACAGCCCAAGAAACCGAAACGAAAAGGGTTCTTGGGCATATTCGGCAAAAAAGAGGAAACGAAGCCGCCGACAACAACAACTACGCTTCGTTCACCCAATAGAAGCATGGTCAGTGAACAGAAAGAGCAAAGCCGTCGATTGTCGGAACAAGCCGACAGTCTTGCCGCCCGCAATGCAGATCTTAACAGGCAGTTGAAGGGGCTAATCTGTCAAATAGAAAATAAGGTACAAGCCGACCTGCAAGGGCGGGAAGACGAAATAGTTGCCATGCGTGGAAAGTCATTTATGCAGGTAGGCGGTTTAATGGGATTCGTCCTTCTGCTGTTGTTAATTTCCTACATCATCATACACCGTGATGCAAAGAGTATCAAACAATACAAGCGCAAGACAACGGATTTGATAGGGCAACTGGAACAATCCGTACAACGGAACGAGGCACTGATAGCATCAAGGAAGAAAGCGGTACATACCATCACCCACGAACTGCGCACACCACTAACGGCAATAACAGGTTATACTGAGCTGTTACAGAAAGAGTGCAGCAAGGAGAACAATGTGAATTTTCTTCAAAGCATACAACAATCTTCCGACCGTATGCGGGATATGCTTAACACCCTGCTGGACTTCTTCCGCTTGGACAACGGCAAGGAGCAGCCCAAACTGTTGCCCTGCCGCATCTCCACAATCACGCATACCCTTGAAACGGAGTTCATGCCCGTCGCCATGAACAAGGGGCTTTCCTTGACCGTAAAGAACGGAAACGATGCGGTTGTACTGACCGACAAGGAGCGAATCATCCAAATTGGAAACAATCTGCTGTCAAATGCCATCAAGTTCACGGAGAAAGGCGGTGTGTCGCTGACTATCGATTATACCAACGGAGTGCTGACACTGATTTTCGAGGATACAGGCACAGGCATGACAGAAGATGAACAGCAACGTGTATTTGGGGCATTTGAACGCCTCTCAAACGCCGCCGCAAAAGACGGTTTCGGACTTGGACTTGCCATCGTGCATAACATAGTGGCGATGCTTGACGGCAAAATCCATTTGGAAAGCGAGAAAGGGAAAGGAAGTCGTTTCACAGTGGAAATACCCATGCAGAAAGCCGAAGAAATACCGGAAAAAGAGATACAGACTTATATCCACCGGGAGGAGAGAAACCTCAATGTTGTCGCCATCGACAATGATGAGGTGCTGCTCCTGATGTTGAAAGAGATGTATGCACAGGAGGGAATACATTGCGACACTTGCACCGATGCGGCGGAACTGATGGAAATGATACGCCGAAAAGAATACAACTTGTTGCTGACGGACTTGAATATGCCCGGCATAAACGGCTTCGAGCTGCTGGAACTGCTCCGATCGTCCAATGTTGGCAATTCACAGACAATCCCCGTGGTCGTGGCAACCGCTTCGGGCAGTTGCGATGCGGAGGAACTTTTGGAACGAGGCTTTGCCGGATGCCTGTTCAAACCATTCTCCATATCGGAACTGCTGGAAATTTCCGACAAGTGCGCCATTAAAGCGACACAGGACGGTAAACCGGATTTTTCCGCCTTGTTGTCCTACGGCAATGAAGTTGTCATGCTGGAAAAACTGATAACGGAAACCGAGAAAGAAATGCAGGCGGTACGGGATGCGGCAATGCGAAACGATCTGCAAGAACTTGATGCCTTCTTTCCTGCTCATCGATGTAGTTGATCTGGTCGATAAGGCTCAGGATGATCACCACCGTGCTTTATGGTGTGCTTCATGGAAAGGATAAGTCCGATAACGAGGCGTTAAGTAATTCCGTGACCACCGTGTTGGATAAAGGAGCGGAGATTATACAGTTGGCAAAGGAGGAAAGGAGAAAATACGAAAATGGATAAGACAAGAATAATCGTGGTGGAGGATAACATCGTGTATTGCGAATATGTCTGCAATCTGCTGGCACGGGAGGGATACAGTACCGTGAAGGCTTACCACCTGTCAACAGCGAAGAAACATCTGCAACAGGCAACGGATGATGATATAGTAGTTTCTGACCTGCGCCTAAACGATGGCAACGGAATAGACCTGCTGCGCTGGATGCGCAAGGAGGGAAAGATGCAGCCGTTCATCATAATGACCGACTACGCCGAAGTGCATACGGCAGTCGAAAGCATGAAACTCGGTTCGATAGACTATATTCCGAAGAAACTGATAGAGGACAAACTCGTCCCCCTTATCCGCTCCATACAGAAAGAGCGTCAGTCGAGACACAGCCGGATGCCCGTTTTCGCCCGTGAAGGTTCCGCCTTTCAGAAAATCATGCACAGGATAAAGTTGGTAGCCGTCACCGACATGAGCGTGATGATATTCGGAGAGAACGGCACAGGCAAGGAGCATATCGCCCACCATCTGCACGACAAGAGCAAACGGGCTGGCAAGCCCTTCGTGGCGGTGGACTGCGGTTCGCTATCCAGAGAACTTGCGCCGTCGGCTTTCTTCGGACACGTCAAAGGCGCGTTCACGGGTGCGGACAGCACCAAGAAAGGATATTTCCATGAGGCGGAAGGCGGCACGCTGTTTCTGGACGAGGTAGGAAACCTCGCGTTGGAAACCCAACAGATGTTGCTCCGCGCCATACAGGAGAGGCGGTATCGCCCGGTCGGAGACAAGGCAGACAGGAGTTTCAATGTCCGCATCATCGCCGCCACCAACGAGGATCTGGAAGCGGCAGTGAGTGAAAAGCGTTTTCGGCAGGATCTTCTGTACCGCCTGCACGACTTCGGGATAACCGTTCCTCCGTTGCGTGACTGTCAAGAAGACATTATGCCGCTGGCAGAGTTCTTCCGTGATATGGCAAACAGAGAGCTGGAGTGTAGCGTGAGCGGGTTCAGTTCCGAAGCACGTAAAGCGTTGCTGACACACGCATGGCCGGGCAACGTGCGGGAACTTCGGCAGAAAGTTATGGGTGCTGTATTGCAGGCGCAGGAAGGTGTTGTCATGAAAGAGCATCTGGAACTTGCCGTGACGAAACCGACCTCTACTGTCAGCTTCGCCTTGCGCAATGACGCGGAGGATAAGGAGCGGATATTGCGTGCGTTGAAACAGGCAAACGGCAACCGGATGTGTTTTTTTATAGTACATTTGATGCTCAGGGGAATTTCGTGTTCCGGCGTCCGGAGAAATCCTCGGAAAGCGGCTCGCATATACCGGTCTATTTACCGTTGACTTCTGATAAGGTGGAAACGTCAGACATACGTTCGGGATTTCAGGTGACGGACGGTTCCGGTAATATTTACCGTTTTAAGGAAGCCGAATACTCTAATACAGGAAAGATTACAGGCTGGAAACTAACGGATGTCACCAGTTTGAAACAGGACAGGCTTTCTTTTTCGTATGTCACACAGAAGCTCACTTATGCAGATAGTTATGACTATTATGCAGTGGAGGATATGGGTGAAAGTTACCGTAACGGATATTGGCAGGGAGTGGATGGAAAACTGAAGTTTTTCCGGATGAACGGGTATGCTTTGCATAATGATTCTCTTTGGGCCGATTTTACGGCCGAAAACGTTGGCCAGTATGATAACCGGCCTTACAATTCGGTTGATGCAAAATATCCCAAAGAAATCACGTACGCTAATGGAAAAGTCGTTTTTGATTATTCCTCTTCTCTTCTGAAAACCGTGCATATTTATGAAAATGGGGCGGAAATCCAACGTGTCACATTGAATTATAAGCAACTGCGGTTCATGGGACGCAGCCTGCTTACTGAGGTCAATTTTACAGAACTGGTCAATAATCAAAGCCGTAGTTATACAATGTCATATAATGACTACGTGGATGACTATTCGCCGACGCAGACCAAAGCAGTGGATAAATTCGGATATTATAACGGACGGACCGGTAATACCGATCTTGTAGAAAGACAATTGGTGGAGTTTGGAACGCCTTACGATGGCGACCGGGGTGTATGTTATGCTTATATTGGAGGTGCGGACCGTACACCGGACATTTTATTCGCCCAGGTTTATTCGTTGCAGTCTATTAAATATCCGACAGGTGCAAGAGAGGAATTAGTGTATGAGCTCAATACATATCCCGATACAGATGAATATGGGAATGCAATTTCATCTTATGCCGGTGGTTTGCGAATTTATTCTATCCAATGCCGTGATGTGGAAGGTACGCTGAAGAATGAACGTCGTTTCTTGTATGAGAAAGACGGTATTCCGACAGGTTATGCTCCTCAAGTGACTTTTGTCGATGAGATGGAGAAACTTTATTTGCGTACCTACTCTCGTACCAGCATGCGTTATCGTTTGTATTCATCCCTGCCGGTGGCCGATGCCGGTGCTGCAGCGGGAGTCTCTGTCCTATATCCTAATGTGAGTGTTGTGGAGAAAGATGATTATGGAAAAACGGTATCTCGTGAAGACTATGAATACAATACGAATTTCTATTTTCCAAGTATAATAAATGGTATGGTGCATGATGAGGTGTCCCATTATAAGAAGGGCAAACTGGTCAGGAGAACGGATTATGATGTAGATACGGAGCAGCCTGTGCATGATGAGGAGCATACATATACTGAAATATCTTTGAACAATAATACTCCTGTGGTGGCGGGACGTGAAGTGCGGCGTGCCAATCTGGTTGTTGCAGAACAGTCCGGTGTGGAAACGGACGATGACCTTTATTATCGTGAGTACAGGTATAGCATTGGCAGGGGGAATACGCGTGTGGAAAACCAGCTCACTGTGAATACGGATTATTATGCTGGTAAGTTGGTCAGTGATACGGTTGTCCGGACTTATGGCTCTACGGACTGGGATATACGATCCGGGCTTCCGGTGAGGGAGATTTATAAGTATAGCGATGGAAAGAAAAAGAAATGTGATTATACTTATCCATATCATGTTAATGATGCCGTTGGAAGGGCGATGACGGCTGCCAATGATATATTGAGACCTGCCCATATAGGAGAATCTGTGGAAGGTCCTGAAGGCTATATGGATGATTCCTTTACCAGTTTCGACTATACTCTGGATCCCGGCTCCGGTTCGGCCTTGCTGGACGAGGTGAGTGTCTGGAAGCATGAGGGGCTCTTTTCAATGAGTGAATCTTATCCTGTACACGATGCTTATGGCAATGTTTGTGAGATCCGCCGTGCGGATGCTCCTGTGGTCGCATTGCTCTGGGGATACAACTACAGTCGTCCGGTGGCTATTGTGGAAGGGGCGTCATATCAGGAAGTCGTTTCCGGGCTGCGCGTGAGTGTGGAGTCTCTTCAAAACCTTGACGGCAGTGCCCTTGAAAATGTATTGCTTCCGTTGCGTAATGCTTTCCCCGCCCCTTGCCGGGTGACCGTTTATAGATATGCTCCGCAACGGGGAGTTGTCTATATGAATGAACCTAACGGGAATGTAACTACATACAGCTATGACGGCTTCGGGAGACTGACGGAAATCCGTGATAAGGACGGCGCTGTGCTGGAGTATAATGAGTATAAGAAATGAATAAGAAACTGTTAAAAGGAAAAATTATGAATATAAAAAGAATCATTGTTCTTGTATTGATAAGTGCAAGCTCCGGTCTTCTTTGCGCTCAGAGGAAGACTGTGAACATGAGTGACCGTTATGGCATACTTACGGTAACTCCGCTTGACAAATATACGGGAGCAGCCTCGCTGTTGAAAACGAACGGTGTGCGCTCCCTGACTGATGTGTCCTATGGGGATGGTTTTGGCGGTGTTTCTCAGAAGATACACGTCGGAATAACCCCGCAGGGCAAAGACCTGACTGAAAGTTATGAATATAACTCATTGGGAAATTTACAGTCCCGTACTCTTCCGGTTCCTGTGTTGTCGGAAGGGACTTCCGGGAACTATAAGCAAATATTAAAGTCGGCACAGGAGTATTACGGGCACAGCAACGTCTGTTCACGTTTCGCGTATGAGGCTTCCCACCGTAGTTTACTGTTAAAAGAGTTTGGTGTTGGTGATGAATGGACCGGTAAAGCCGTATCCAAAAAATATAGCTGTAATCTTGAGAGTATACCCGTCCAACGTTGCAAGCGTTATCTGGTATCCGCCGGCGGCGAGCTGGTAGAGAGCGATAGTCCCTATGCAGACGGTAGCCTTCGCGGCATACGCAGCGAGGACGAAGATGGCAACATGCATTGGGAATTTTATAATAGTGAAAATCAGTTGGTCCTTTCACGCATTCTGGATGGTGATACATTTTTTGATACTTATTTTGTCTACGATGAGTATGGCAATCTGGTGTTTGTGCTTCCTCCGGGTTACCAGGATCATCCGGATCTGGATCTTTATGCTTACATATATCGTTATGACTATCTGGATCGTCTTGTTTATAAGAAGCTTCCCGGTTGCGCCCCTTCTTACCTGGTTTATGACGCGGCACACCGTTTGGTTTTCTCTCAGGATGGCTGTCAGCGTAATGATTCTCTTTGGTCATTCTTTGTTTATGATGTCTATGGGCGTGTCGTTGTGGAGGGCGAATGTAGCAACAGCGATAAACATGTTCGGACTGCCGGTGAGACAGTTGTTTTAGGTACTCTTATGGAAGGCGACACCGGCCTGGCGTACAGTGGTTATCAGAGTTCTTTTGATCTGGTTGATCCTTGTGTATATGTGGTGAACTACTATGATACGTATGATTTTAGAACACGAAACGGCTTTTCTGCATATAATTTTCCGGAAGGAACTGTGAGTGCGACCGGTAATCTTACGGGTAGCATACTTTGTACGCATGGCTCTTCGGGATTCATTTATTCTGCGGACTATTATGACATCAATAAGCGGATAGTGAAAAGCCTGTCAAGCCGTGTCAATGGAGGCATGGATACATACGCCACTGAGTACTCCTTTCAAGGAAGTCCTCTGTCCGTCCTTCACACCCATACGGATAGTTCCGGGTATTCATTGACGGAACGTTATACCTATACTTATGACCATTCGTCACGCCTGACACGAGTGAGCCACCAATACGATAACAATCCTTCCGTCCTGCTTGTGGAACACACTTATGACGAGTTGGGCCGATTGCAGACAGACAAACTGGATAACGGTATTTATGCAACAGACTATGCCTACAATATCCGTAACTGGCTGACCGGTATTGAAGGCGGTAAGTTTAGCCAGTCTTTGCATTATACCGACGGTTTGGGAGTCCCTTGTTATAATGGTAATATCAGCAGTATGACTTGGAAAAGTGGAGCCGGGGCCACTCCCCGCGGTTATAAATTCAGTTATGACCGTCTGGGTCGCCTGACTGATGCGGAGTATGGTGAAGGGCCGAGCCTTTCTGTAAATACCAACCGTTTTAATGAGCAGGTGACGGGCTATGATAAAATGGGTAATATCTTGGGTCTGAAGCGCTACGGGCAGACTTCAGCGACGGGTTATGATGTGATTGATGATCTTTCTTTGAGTTATGCCGGTAACCGGTTAAAGAAGGTGACAGACCGTTCAACCACCCCTGCCTTCAATAACGGCTTCGAGTTCAAGGACGGTATTGATTTGCCAACAGAGTATGAATATGATGAAAACGGCAACCTGACTAAAGATTTAAACAAAAATATAACTGCTATTCAGTATAATTGTTTAAATTTGCCTGGTCGTGTAATGTTTGCGAATGGTAACAGTATATCTTATCTTTATGATGCTGCGGGCAGGAAACTCCGTACCGTGCACGTTCTGGAAGGAGACAGTGTTACAACGGATTACTGCGGCAATGTGGTCTATGAAAATGGAGTACCTCAGATTCTATTGACAGAAGTCGGTTATGTGTCCCTTACTGACGGTCAGTATCATTATTATTTGAAAGATCATCAGGGTAATAATCGTGTGGTTGTAGATGAGGAGGGAACGGTTGAGGAAGTGAATCATTATTATCCGTTTGGAGGTGTGTTTTCTTCTACCGGAGATGCTCAGCCTTATAAGTATAATGGCAAGGAGTTGGATCGTAAAGGTGGGTTGGACTGGTATGATTATGGAGCGAGACATTATGATTCGGTGTTAGGAAGGTGGAATGGAGTGGATCCGTCCTGTGAGAAACATTACAGTTGGAGTCCTTATGTTTATTGTAAGAATAATCCGGTATTAAGGATAGATCCGGATGGGAAGGATGATTATGTGATAAATTATCATGGTCGAGTTCGCCTGATAAGAAAGACTGATAGAATTGTTGATGTCTTATACGCCAGTGGAACAAGCGGGACAGTGTCGAAAATAAATCCTGAATGGAAGAATATCAGGGTATTTGACAAGTCTATTTTACCTGCATTGGAAACAAATTTGGGCAATAATACCAGTCGTGCTGATTACTTTGCAGAAACATCTAGCGCGTATGATGCGGCTAATATCGCAACATTTGGTATTGAGAATACCGGAGTTGAGTGGAAATATACTGCCGGATACAGGGATGGAGAGAAGAAATATATCATAGGAAACAGTAGCCGTGATTATAGTGTTTCTACATTGGAAGGTATAAATAATAATCCATTTGAAGGCTTTCAGCCAATCGTGGATATTCATTCTCACCCCAGCACTCAAGGCGCATCCGAGCATGATATGTTGAATTCCAAAGGCAAGAATGGAGTATCTTTTGGAGTTTATTTTAAGGATAATAAAACCCTTTATGAATATAATTCCGTAAGAAGTAACCTGAACTCTATAAAAATGAACTCCATGCTGGATTTAATGAGATATACATTTAGAAAATATAATGAAAACGATGAGGAGGAGTAATTGCATTCTGTTTATAAAGATGATGATCCTTTCGACCCTGGCATTTTCATGCCGGGGTTTGAATGAACGTAAGGTGGATCCCGTAGTCATTGCCCATGCCAAAGCGGTGATAGATTCGAATTTTCTGCACAGCCCCTATCTGCAGGTTGCACAGTATGATTTCAATACAGCTTGGCTGTATATTATTGCGCCTAAACATTCTTTTTGGTTTTGGACGGAGAAAGGAGGTCCCGATAATGCTTATGAACTCCCAACCGACTTTCTTGAATATAAAGGGAAATTTATATTCTTTTATCTTAAGAATAAAAAGCGGTTGAGCGAGGAATTCCTTGATAAAACAATGAGGCAAAAAAAAGGGGAAAATTATATAGAATTGGACACGCACACACATATGGATACTTGTGGTATATGGGTATATTTTAAAGATAAATATTCGGGCAGATCTGCATATACACATTGCGGCGATCGTCAACCCTTTTCTGCATACCCTGAATTGCGTTATTTCTTATGTAATGAACAGGATTCATCCGTTTATTATTCTCATATTATTGATATGCGAATGTGGAAGCCATATATATATGGAACGGAAAACAAATACGGAAAATTCTCGAATCCCAATCAAATAGAATTTAGCGTGAAAATATGTAACCGTACAGATTCGGCACTTTATATAAGTACGCGACCGGAAGAGTATGGTCATTTTGTTTTTAAAGATGGTGAAAACTCTTTAACTTTCTATGTAAGCGATACGGAAGGTGCTGCTGAAGTATCTCCTGGAATGTATGAAATAACTCCCCATACCGACATTGTCTTAGACTTATCCACAGAAAAGAATCCTATTGTATTTAAGAATGTTCCTCGGAAGAAATATCCGGAGAAAATACATCAAATGGTTTATGATTCCGTATATTACCTTCCGACGCATACTGTGCCCCAAAGCGAGAAAAGGTATATTTGGAATAAGAAATTTAAGGTTTACCCTCTTTATCTTAGTTACTATTATTACCGTATAGATAGTGTGGAACATACTGTTTATTGGGATGGGGAGATAGAAGAAATTGCCGGAAGAAAGTTTAAAAGGTGAAGTACCCTTCCGGTTCCTATGTTGTCCGCAGGGGTTTATAAGCAAATATTAAAGTCGGCACAGGAGTATTATGTGCACAGCAACGTCTGTTCGCGTTTCGCGTATGAGGCTTCCCACCAGATCGGAAGAGCGTCGTGTAGGGAAAGAGTGTAGATCTCGGTGGTCGCCGTATCATTAAAAAAAAAAAAAAA
>ENA-USUA01001448-USUA01001448.1-human-gut-metagenome-genome-assembly--contig:-NODE-1448-length-10664-cov-20.485029_pt1 | contig 10664 bp, 8 predicted proteins | sample MGYA00250057_ERZ773390 | MGnify/ENA primary metagenome ERZ773390 (study PRJEB29103, sample SAMN06111941) | human gut metagenome | biome: human gut; feature: ankylosing spondylitis patient; material...
TTCAATGGCTGGCAATTTGGAACAGGGGACGATCTAAAATTTCAAAGTCCGCGGAACGCATATCCCAGCTTGCGGAGAAGCAGGCAAGGGAGCTGGAATGGAATGAGGATAGCTTTCAATCCATGTTCGCCGTTGTCACACATATCACAGGGGATGGCATCCCGAAAAGCCCTATTTATCGCCGGGAGGAGCTGAACTTACTGCTCCTGTTTAAGTATTGTTTGGACGCTGAGCAGAAAGCCTCCGTACTGAGGGATTACACAGTGTAGGGAATGCCCACCGTGCCACAGCCGCCTCAGGCGGTCAGGACCGAAAAAAGTCTGTCCCGGTTTCGTAAGAGTCGGGGCAGTTTTTTCGCAAGTGGCTACACCAGTCTTGACGGCCTGTTTCGCCTGTGTCGTATGGTAATCAAGCAAGCTCGCAAGCGAGACTTGCTGACGCAATTACTACAGGACGGAGGCGCCGGGAAATTCAAGGCCATAGCGGAGGCCCACGGCCTTACCTGTGTCCTCTGCGGACAGTACGAGTGGAACACTATGCCGGGGGGCAATCTGGTTGAATACGCACTTTCAAAGGGGTGGAACGAGATACGGATCGGACGGAGCAGCCTTCCCCCCGTTCTTCCACTCCGGAGCTGCGGGGACGGCCCAGGGAGGGGCTGGGACGTCGGAAAAGGTCTCCCCTGCGGCGCTGGCCGGGACAGGCAAGCCCACGGCCAGCGCCTGGGATAAGTCGGTGACTTTTTTCTTCATATCAGCGGCCTCCTGTGCTTTTGCTTCTCTTGCGTCGGGACCCTTGGGGGGCGGCTGCCCCCTGTTGGCCCTTCCGCAAGAGGCAAAAAATGCTGTGCGGGGTATGTATATCCCCACACAGCATATCAGTCTGCAACACAGCCGCTAAAACCCTCTTGCCAGAATGGGGCAGGAAAGGTTATAACAACAGCGTAGTACGGATTTTCCGTTGTATGGGTGGTCGTGTCACCCACATAGGGCCTCAGGCGCTCGCTACACCTGGGATCCGACGCAATATTTCTGTACCTCTTGGCTCCTATATTACCCAGTCAGAGCAAAATTGACAAGCCCTTTTTTCACTTTCTGGGCCCGGTCCCTGTCCTGCCTCTCTCATGGAGCAGGACGGAGGCCGAATATCGTTTATTGTCGGGCAACTGTTAGAACTTCCCAAGTGTGGGAGCGGTTTCTGTATCTATATTTTAAAGTATGTGAAAGGTCGGTCTCCCATTTCGGTACCGCCTATCTGGTTCCATTCATCAAAGAGGCCAACTCCTCCTGGGAGATCCCCTATATGCTTCTCAGATGAATGAGCTGCTTTGATACACTTACGGTTTGAATCCTCCTTAAGTTCAGCCGTGACCGGCCGTACTTAAATCATGCATGTTTCAGCGGCTGCATACCACCTACCACCTGCACTCAAATCCGCAACTCCGGGTTGCACTCCCTCCAAACAGGGCACCAGCAGCACATGTTCTCTGTCTGAAACGGCTCTCGTCGTTTTATTCCGGCTTATGGGCAGACAGGAGCAACATCATGGGCCGGCGCAGCTCGTCGGCCATGCCGGGCACGTCCATCAGCCGGGGATCGGGCTTGGGCTCCACCAGGGCCTTGAGGACAAACCCGGTCTCCAGCAGGGTCTGGACATAGGTGGTCAGGGTGTGGTGGTATTTGACCACATCGCAGCCCAGGAAGCGGGCGGTGCGGCGGCCCTCGGTGAAGTATCGGTCCACAGGCCAATGGAGGGGCGCACCGCCGGGGCCTGGGTACCACTCCTGGGAGCCCTCGGCGGTAAAGACCGGGTGCTCGCAGGAGAACACAAAGTCCCCGCCGGGGGCCAGCCAGTCCCACACCCTGCGGAACACCGGCCCCAGCTCCTCCACATAGTGAAGGGCCAGGGAGCTGAGCACCGCCTCAAAGGAGGCGGGCGGGAAGTCCACCTCCTCCATGGCCCCCCGCACATAGTGGATGCGGCCGTCGAAGGTATCCGCCCGCGCCTTCTCCAGCATCTTCTCGGACAGATCCACCCCGATCACCGCCGCCGCGCCGTGGTCGGCGGCGTAGCGGCAGTGCCAGCCGAAGCCGCAGCCCAGATCCAGCACCGGCTTTCCGGGGACGGTGTACCGCTCCAGCCCCATGAGGCAGAGCTGGGTGGAGGCGTGGCTCCCGGTGCCGAAGGTGAGGCCGGGATTGAGGTACAGGGGCGCCTTCCCCGCCGGGACGGGCTCTCCCCGCTCCCACTCGGGCACGATGTAGAGCCTCTCCCCCACCGGCATGGGCTTGTAGTACTTCTGCCAGGAGTGGGCCCAGTCGTTGTCCCCCAGGCTGGCGAGCGAATAGGGCTGGTCGATGCCCGCCAGCCATCCCTCAAGCTGCTTCCGGCCGTCGGCGTCGTCGGTGATGTAGAACTTCACCCGGCAGACGCCCTTCATGCGGGCCAGCAGGCCGTCGTCCACGTAGTCCCAGTACTGGCGGTTCTGCTCCAGGAAGGTCTTGAAGTCCTCCTCGTCCTCGATGGCCAGCCCGGTGACCCCGTTGCCGGTGAGCCGGGCGCACAGGGCGTCCAGCTCCGCCTCGGTGGTGTCCAGGGTCACTTCCAGCCACTTCACGTCCTCCATCAGCGGTGCCTCCCCAGGAAGAACAGGGCCACGGTGCCCGGGCCGGAGTGGGCGCCGATGACGGGGCCCACGTTGTTGAGCACCACAGTCTGCACGCCGAAGCGGCGCTTCACGTCCTCGGCCACCTTGTTGGCGTCCTCCTCGCAGTCGCCGTGGCTGATGAAGACGGTCTGGCCCGCGGGGTCGATGGCGGTCTCCGCCATGTGGTCCACCAGGGCCTTGAGGGATGCATTGCGGCCCCGGGCGGTGCCCACCTTTGTCAGGTGGCCCTCGTCGTCCACATGCATGACAGGCTTGATGGACAGCATGGTGCCCAGTACGGCGGTCGCGGAGGAAATGCGGCCGCCCCGCTTGAGGAAGTGGAGGTCGTCCACCGTAAACCAGTGGCACAGGTGAAGTTTGTTCTCCTCCAGCCAGTCCCGCACCGCGCCGATGCCCCTGCCCTCGTTCTTCATGCGGGCGGCGTACCACACCAGCAGGCCCTGGCCCAGGGAGGCGCACAGGGAGTCCACCACATACACCTTCCGCTCCGGATACTGCTCGGAGAGCTCCTGGGCGGCGATCTGGGCGGAGTGGCAGGTGGCGGACAGGCCGGAGGAGAAGGCCACCACCAGCACGTCCCTCCCCTCCTTCAGGTGGGGCTCTATGGTCTCGGTGAAGTCGGACACATTGACCGCCGAGGTGGTGGCCATCTCCCCCTCCCGGAGCTGGCGGTAGAAGTCCTTCGGGTCGATCTCCCGGTTGTCCGGCCAGTTGCGGTAGGTCTTGTTCCTCATGGTAAAGGACAGGGGCAGCACCTCCACCCCCAGTTCCTTTACCAGCGCGTCCGTCAGATCGGCCGACGAGTCGGTCAGCAGGACATAATCATTCATCTGCAAATTACCTCCAGTATTCACACATACCGGGCACGCCCGGTTATTTTCGGTTCTTCTCCGGCTGGGGCCGCCGCTCTCGCAGCAGTTCCAGAATCCGCTGACAGGCCAGCCGGTCGGCATAGCTGCGCAGAGCGAGGGCCAGGGCCAGGCCGGGCAGCTCCTCCGCCTCGGCGCTGCCGTCCAGGCTGCCCGCCGTCACGTCCAGCGCCCGGTCCAGCTCCTCCCGAAACTGTTCGTACAGCTTCTGGGGCGGCCGCCCCTCCGACGCGGCAGCCAGCAGCAGCCCCGCGTCCTTCACCGAGAGCACCTGCTTGAGGGCGCACAGGGCGGTCAGATAGGCCAGGTGGGTGCGGGAGTACCGCTTTCCCTCGGCCCGGGGCATGGCCCCGTCCTTGATGTAGTTGTTGACCATGGCGGAGGTAAGGCTCTCCCCCTCCCCATAGTGGATGAGCTGACGGGGCATATAGGAAATGAGCTGGTCCATATACAGGCCGATGTCGGGAAATGCCTCCCACTCCACCGGGCGCTCACGCTCGAGGCGCTCCTTCAGCTCGCGGATTTCCTCCACGGACGCCTCCTCCTTTCTGGTTTCAAACATGACGTATCAAAATATTGGTGTTATTATATCACATCGGTTTTCGGTAAGTAAAGGCCCGCAGGGCATGAAAAAGGGCCGCTATGGTCACATAACAAAATTATGTGACCATAGCGGCCCCCGATGCGGTTACATCTCCCAGTCGGCGTAGTCCTCCGCCTCGGAGTCGTCCACAGCGGCGGTGGACAGGCCAGGCAGCATGCCTCTCAGCTTGGCCACCACGGCCATGATCTGACTTCTGTAAGCGGATGCACGGCACTGAGCTGAACCGCCGGGCCGTGGAATGCCTGATCAAGGCGGGTGCCTTCGACAGTATGGGCGTCAACCGCCACAGCCTTGTGGAAGCCGTGGACGGCATCATCAAGAGCGTGGAGAGCGACTCCCGCCGCAATCTCGAGGGACAGCTGGACCTGTTCTCGGTGATGAGCGGAGAATCTCAGACATCCGACACCGACAGCTACGAGATAAAGCCCTTCCCGGAGTACAGCCACACCGAACTGCTCCAGCAGGAGAAAGAGGTCAGCGGCCTCTATCTGTCCGGCCACCCGCTGGACGCCTATCGGGAACAGTCGGCACGCTTTGCGTCCAACAGCATCAAGGAGCTCACCGGCGAGGACGCCCACCAGCTGGACGGCAATCATGTCCGTATCGTGTGTACCGTCGTCAAAAACCGGATGATGACCACCAAGTCCAACACGATGATGGCCTTCACCAGCGTGGAGGACCTGACCGGTACGATGGAGGTCATCGTCTTTCCACGGGTACTGGATACCTTCCGCGATGCGCTCAAGGAAAATGCCGTCGTGGTCATCGAGGGACGCCTCTCCGTGCGTGAAGATGAGCCTTCCAAGCTGATGGCTGAGAGCATCTCGCCCATCGAGGGCTACGACCCCAAACGCCCGCAGGCCAACCGCCCCAACCTCATGCGGGATGCCGCCCAGCGGCTCTATGTCCGCCTGCCGTCCCGCAGCTGCCCCGAGTATGCAAAGGTCATCAATCTCCTTGAGATATTCGACGGCGATATGCCCGTCATTTTCTATCTCGAGGATGTCAAACAGAAGCTCGCCGTACCCCGGAGACTCTATGCTTCGGGCCATCCACTGCTGCTCCAGGAGCTGAAACGTCTGCTTGGTGAACGCAATGTCGCAACAAAATGACATTTCTGTGCATCAATCATTATGTCCACGCTGTTTTCAAATGATTAACTTTGTGATATACTTGTCTAAGGCAAGCCATAGCAAATAGGTTGCATCGAGTCGGGCCGCATCTGTGGAAGAAGGGGATGCGCGCGCCCCGAGTGGTATGTGAAGAAACAAATTGGAGGGAATCTCTCTATGGAAAAGCAAATCAAGACGATCGGTGTTCTCACCAGCGGCGGCGACGCCCCCGGCATGAACGCGGCTGTCCGTGCCGTGGTCCGTACCGGCCTGCACAAGGGCTTCCGCATGATCGGCATCCAGCGCGGCTATAACGGTCTGCTGAACGGCGAGTGCTTCGAAATGAACCTGCGCAGTGTCTCGAACATCATCTCTGCCGGCGGCACCATCCTCTACACCGCACGCTGCCTTGAGTTCAAGACCAAAGAGGGTCAGGATAAGGGCGCAGCCAAGTGCCGTGAGCTTGGCATTGACGCGCTGGTGGTCATCGGCGGCGACGGTTCTTACCGCGGCGCCCGTGAGCTGGCCCACCGCGGCATCCCGATGATCGGCCTGCCCGGCACCATCGACAACGATATTGCCTGCACCGACTACACCATCGGTTACGATACCGCTATGAACACTGCTCTGGAGATGATCGACAAGCTGCGCGACACCACCCAGAGCCATGACCGCTGCAGCGTCGTCGAGGTCATGGGCCGCAACGCTGGTTACATTGCTTTGAACGTCGCCATCGCCTCCGGCGCTATGGCCGTGCTGCTGCCCGAGAAGGAATTCGATATGCAGCGCGACATCCTCGATAAGATCGTCGAGACTCAGCGCACCGGCAAGCGCCACTTCATCGTCATCGTGGCCGAGGGCATCGGCCACTCCCAGGAGATCGCCAACGAGATCCAGGCCCGCACCGGCATCGACACCCGTGCCACCATTCTGGGCCATGTCCAGCGCGGCGGCTCTCCCACGCTGCGTGACCGTGTGAACGCCTCTGCTATGGGTTACCACGCCGTCTGCCTGCTCGAGCAGGGCAAGTATAACCGCATCGTCGGCATGAAGGGTGAGGAGCTGGTGGATTACCCCGTAGATGAGGCCCTCGAGATGACCAAGAGCATCGACCCGGTCCTCGTGGACGTCTGCAACACGATCTCGATTTGAGTTTTTGAACATAGCGCAGAGCTGTATTTCTCAGAAAAAAGGGGGAAAGCAGCTCTGCTTTTTTTGTTTACGAAAAACACCGTTTTGTGGTATACTATCGCAAGAGAATCAAGACGCGGCGCTCTGTCCCGCGTCAGGCAGGAGAGTGGAACTGTGGAACTGGAACAAGCCAAGAAGCGCGTAGAGGAACTGCGCGCTGTTATCGAGAAGAATAACCGCCTTTATTACGACCAGGACGCCCCCGAACTCGAGGACTTTGAATACGACGCCCTGACGCGGGAATTGAAGGAGCTGGAAGCGCAGTACCCGGAGCTGGTCACTCCGGCTTCGCCCACCCAGCATGTCGGCGGCACCCCCAGCGGGCGCTTCGCAAAAGTGACACATGTCGTCAAGATGGAAAGCTTGCTGGATGCATTTTCCTACGATGAACTGCGTGATTTCGACCGCAGAGTGCGTGACGCGGGTATCGAGCCGGAGTATGTCGTCGAAATCAAGATCGACGGTCTTTCTTGCAGCCTTGAGTACGAGAACGGTGAACTGGTCCGTGCTTCTACCCGCGGCGACGGTGTCGTGGGCGAGGACGTCACCGCCAATGTCCGGGCTATCAAAAAGATACCGAAGAAGCTGAAGAATGCCCCTGAGTTTCTCGAGGTGCGCGGCGAGGTTTATATGCCCCATGAGGCGTTCCAGCACCTCTGCGCCGAGCAGGAGCTGCAGGGCGCGGCACCCTTCAAGAATCCCCGCAACGCCGCCGCCGGTTCGCTGCGCCAGAAGGACGCCAAGATCACCGGGAGCCGCGGCCTTTCGATTTTTGTTTTCAACGTCCAGCAGGTGCGTGGCAAGGAGTTGACTACCCACGCGGAAAGCCTCGATTACCTCAAAAGTCTCGGCCTGCCGGTCTCTCCCCGCTACCACATCGTCCACGATATTGAGGACGCGATCAAGGAAATCGAGCAGATCGGGCAGAACCGCTCAAAGCTCGATTTCGACATGGATGGTGCGGTCATCAAGGTCAATGACTTCGCCCAGCGCGATCGGATGGGCTCTACCAATAAGTTCCCCCGCTGGGCCATCGCGTTCAAGTATCCGCCCGAAGTCAAGGAGACGACCTTGCGCAGCATCGAGGTCGCTGTGGGCCGCACCGGTGTGCTGACCCCGACGGCCTGCTTCGACCCGGTCTTCCTCGCCGGTACGACGGTGGCCCGCGCGACCCTCCACAACGAGGATTTCATCCGCCAGTTCGGCCTCTGCATCGGCGATACCATTCAGGTGCGGAAAGCCGGCGACATCATCCCGGAGGTCATCGGCGTCGTCCATCACCCGGAGAACGCGGAGCCTTACCGGATGCCGACAGTCTGTCCGTCCTGCGGCGCACCGGTCGTCCATCTCGAAGACGAAGCCGCCCTGCGCTGTGTCAACCCGGAATGTCCGGCCCAGTCTCTGCGCAACATTATCCATTTTGCCTCCCGTGATGCGATGGACATCGACGGCTTGGGAACTGCTGTGGCGACACAGCTGGTGGAAAAAGGCTTCGTCCACTCGGCGGCAGACCTTTATGATTTGACGCTCGAGCAGCTGCTGACGCTGGAAAAGTTTAAGGAGAAGAGCGCAGCGAATCTCCTCCACGCCATCGAAAATTCCAAGCAGAACAACCTCGACAAGCTGCTGTTCGGCTTCGGCATCCGCAACATCGGCGACAAGGCCGCTGCATTGCTGGCTGAGCACTTCGGCACACTGGAAGCCATCCGGGAGGCGGATATTGAAAAAATCAGCGAGATCGACGGTTTCGGAGGCGTGATGGGCCAGAGCGTGGTAGAGTTCTTCGCAAAAGACGGCACCACAGACCTTATCCATCGTCTGGCCGACGCCGGGGTGAACATGACCTGGAAGGGTGAGCCGAAGGGTGACAAGCTGGCGGGAATGACGCTGGTCGTCACCGGCACCCTCGAGACGCTCTCCCGCAATGAGGCGGAGGCTCTCATCGTCAAAAACGGCGGCAAAGCCAGCGGCTCGGTCTCCAAAAAGACGGCCTACGTTGTGGCCGGCACAGCGGCAGGCTCCAAGCTGACCAAGGCACAGGCCCTCGGCGTACCTGTGCTGACGGAGGAAGAATTCCTTGCCATGCTGCGGGATGAACCGGAAGCTTAAATAGAATCGACTCAGAAGGCTCATGCAGTGGGTGTCTCCGCTGCGTGGGCCTTTTTTGCGTTCTAAAAACTCTGCCGCCGCATACAGTAGGAGCAAGAAGCCAAAATGACGAGACAGAAGGAGAAACAGGATGGACGCGGATGCAGAAGCGTCACGACGATAAGAAGCACTGAGGAAGTATTTTCCGTCATAGTTATATTGCAAACGGCTCAAAATACCTTCGGTCATATAATTGTCCGTATATGATTTCGCATTCTTCTTGTCTATGCCTCCGGCATTATTCAACTCACCGATATATGGGTTGTACAGATTGGTGTTTTCTCCGTAGAGTACTTGATTCTTATAACGGTATTGTTCATAACCGACCAATAAATCTGCATTATGCTTATCGGCAAACGTACGTGCATAGGTTGCCAGATACTGGTTATTCACTCCCATCATTCTGGTATGCTGTACAAAAACAGAACCATCATCTGCCGATGCAGATCCGAAAGCACTGCTCAACTGGTTCAAACGGCTGTTCTGTACATTCGCAGAAATATTAGCAGTCAGCGTCAAACCTTCAATCGGAGTGATGTTAGCATACCATTTTCCACTTAACAAATCGGTATATTCATGCTGACGGTTCAGTTCGATGTCTCTAGCCGCATTTCCAGTTACCGAAGGACGAGAAAAGCCGCTGTTGTTACCCGAGTCATAGATTTTATACCCTGTGTTGGGATTGATAGCAATACTTCCGTCAGCATTACGTACATATAAAGGATAGATCGGTGCAATTGTATTGGATACATAAAATAAGTTAGCAGAACTTCCCCAAGAATCACCATCCTGATAGTCAGGAGCTTGTGAATCCGAATAAGTGTATGCAATGTTGGTTCCTACTTTTAACCATTCTTTAGCTTGATAATCAACTTTTGCACGACCGGTATAACGTTTGTAAGCAGAATTTTGAATAATACCGGAATCATTCAGGTAACCGACACTTGCATAGTAATTCAATTTGTCAGAACGGCCTGAGATATTAACATTGTATTCCTGACGGAAATTTGAACTGAATACTTCGTCATACCAATCGTCAGGAGTATAATAATATTTACCATCAGAATACCCTAACTTAGCATTCGGATTAAGCTTGAAATTGTTACCAATCAATTTTTCACCATCAGGCACGGTATAAACAAGGTATCCCAATCCACCATTTTTTGCGTCCAACAAAGTTTTATCTGCATAATTATAAGCTTCGGCCTTAGAGGAACCGGTATAGATCTTGGAATTGTACAAAGTCTTGTACTGCGTTTCGTAATATTCTGCCGTTCCAATTACATCATATTGAGGAACCATGCGCGAATTGGACCCCCATTTGGCATCAAATGTGACCTTTGCTTTTTCTGTTTTAGCAGATTTAGTTGTAATCAAGATAACTCCATTCGCTCCGCGTGCTCCATAAATAGAGTTAGCAGCCGCATCCTTCAATACAGAAAGGGATTCTATATCTTGAGGGTTAATGGAAGACATATCACCATCATAAGGTACTCCGTCTACTACATACAACGGAGCATTGCTTGAACTCATAGAACCGATACCACGGATACGAACTGTTGCAGACGCTCCCGGAGCTCCGTTAGCATTTACTGTCTGAATACCGGCCACCTGTCCGGAGAGGGCATTGGTGATATTCGACACAATTCTCTCTTCCAATTTATCAGCTTTAATAGTTGAAGCAGAACCGGTAAATGCTGATTTCTTAGCAGTACCATAAGCAACAACTATAATCTCATCTAATTGTTTAGCATCCGGCTTCAATGTGATTTTTAAATGGGGTTTAATTGCCACTTCTTGCGCCTGCATTCCAATATACGAAATCTGCAAAGTCTTTGCAGAACTTGGTACATTTGCCAAATTAAAATTACCATCCACATCTGTGATTGTACCTTGAGTAGTACCTTTTACTAACACAGAGGCGCCAACAACTGGCTGCCCGTCTTCTTCAGAAATCACAACACCTGTGATCTTCTGAGTTTGGGCAGTTACCAGACTTATGCCCACAAAAAGGCATGCCAATAACAGCATTAATTTTCTTTTCATAAATTCTCTCTTAAAGTTTAACTTTA
>ENA-USUA01001458-USUA01001458.1-human-gut-metagenome-genome-assembly--contig:-NODE-1458-length-10578-cov-415.887439_pt1 | contig 10578 bp, 4 predicted proteins | sample MGYA00250057_ERZ773390 | MGnify/ENA primary metagenome ERZ773390 (study PRJEB29103, sample SAMN06111941) | human gut metagenome | biome: human gut; feature: ankylosing spondylitis patient; material...
CATGAAGAGTCCCTGGTCTGGATCACCGCAGTAGATATAGAACCATCCGTCATGGTAGCGGATGGATGGTGCCCATACGTAGTTACCATGCTGTACCTTCTTGCGCCAATCCAGTTCGGTGCCCTGGTATTCAGGCAAAACCGGATAGTCATCGAGTAGGGCAGCACCGATAATCTCCCAGTTTACCAGGTCGGTGCTGTGCAGAATCTGCAAGCCTGGGAAACACTGGAAGGAAGAGGAGGTCATATAGTAGTCATTGCCCACACGGCATACGTCAGGGTCTGAGTAGTCGGCGTCAATAACTGGGTTGCGGTACATTCTGTTCTTCAGGTTCGGATTCCATGTCTTGGATACCGCTTTCTGGGCATTCACGCTCAGTGAAGAGAGCGGAGAACTCAATGCGATGGTGGCGAGAATGCACAGGAGTGAATGATATTTTATTTTCATTGTTACCGATGTTTAAATGAATTATTTTGCTACGTATTTCTTGTTGTTGTAGATATAGATACCTTTTTTGAGACCTTGCAGGTCTTCTGCCTTGGCATTGAGCTTTACCATGCGACCGCTGAGGTCGTAAATGTTGTTATTGTTTACCTTGGCGGTTAAAACAACATTGTTGATACCTGAACTTGTTACCTTTACACCTTTCAGTGTGATAACCCAAGCGGCTTGTGCATCTTGTGGTGTGAAGGTAAGAACGCCAGTAGCAGGAGTGTCAAGTGTAATATCAAACTTTGTGCTCGTATCCGTTTGGGTTGAACGGCTAGGGAATACGTATTTGTCGCTGGCAAAGGTTGTTCCGTTCAGCTCGACGAGATAGCAGGTCTTGTTGTCTTCATTGGCATATCCTGCAAATCTAGTCGATGTAATGGTAATATTCTCAGGCAGATTGATGGTAAACTGTACGCCCTTGCTATACTTGATGGTATTGCTTTTGGCTGTAGCGTAACCTTTGCTGCTCTCTATGCTGCAACCGTTATTGAACGTCCATGGAGATGGATCTGTGCTTGAAGAAGTGCTGGTTGATGCATCCAGAATATAGCTTACTTCTGTTGCCTCACCTGGATTGGGAGTGGGATTTGTACCTGCCCCTGTAGCATCACACTGGTCGTCTACTGTAGAATCGTACTGGCGGATCCAGAGTTTGCCAGACTGGCATGTAATCTTAGAGTTGTTCTTGAATACGAGATTATCTACGAAGCGGATATCGATACCCGTCTTTGCCGAAATCTGCACATTGTCGAGTGTTACATTCTTGATATGGCTCTCAGGACGGCCAATCAGGAAGATGGCTTTGCCATCGCAAACATCTGTTGTCTTCACGTTCTGAAGCAGAATGCCGTTGTAGGTTGGGGTAGTACTATCAAGAGCTCTTGCATTTGCCTTATCTACGGCAGGATCGCTGTTGTAGTTCTTGTCGTAGTAGCAATCGATAGAGAATGGGTTCTTCACCTTGGTCATGGTGAAGTTGGTGAACTTCCAGTCCTCCTCGCCACCGCCACGCAGCGTACCTTTGCTGTTGATACCTGTCTTCATGCGGATACCTGCTGTAGTGCCGTTCATGTTGATATTGTCGAACCATATATGCTTGATGTTTTTGGTGAAACTACCGATAGAAGCACCATGTCCTGTACCAAAGTCGCAGTTCCAAACATGGATATACTGTGCATTGTCATCGCAAACTACGTTATCATCACCTGTACTGATGTTGCAGTTATAGATGTTCATGTGGTGCCCCCAGATAGAGATACCGTCTGTGTTATGAGAAGGCTGTTCTGTCTTGGTTTCTGAAGATGGATTGTAGATGGTTACATCATGTATGGTGCCATTGTTTGCACCATTGCTGTTGCTCAAGGTGATGTTGACACCAGGACTATTCTGCACCTTGAGATTGCGAATCAGGAATCGGCTGCCTTTCTCGAATCGGATCATGGCTCCTGGATTGAAAGTCTCCTTGTTGTCGCGAGCCTTCCACCAGCGGGTACCCTGACCGTCGATAATAGAAGTTTCACCTTCACCCTCTATGACAATGTCGCTCTGGTTCTTGTTCTTGCAACCGATAAAGAGCGTTTTGTTGTTAGGTGCCTTACCATATTCAACGAGTTTCAAGGTTGCTCCTGCGCAAAGGTGGAGAACGGTTTTCGACTTGATGCTGAGTACCTCGGTCTTGCTAGTCATCTGGTCTGTACTACCAAACATCCATGTACCGGCAGGAATCACGACCATACCACCGGTAGAAGGCACCGCATCAAGTGCTTTCTGGATAGCCTTGGTGTTGTCTTCTGCCGTAGTGGAAGCACCATAGTCCTTGATGTTGAAGGTGTTTGCTGATGTGATGGTTGGCAACTGTGGCAGAGAAACGGCAGTCCATCCTTCTGGAGTGTTCTGTGCAATCTGCTCGGCTGTGATACCTGCGAAAGTTTGTGCTTTAGTGAACATTGGCAGAGCCATGAGCGCAGCAAGCACGACTGTCTTAATGATTGATTTCTTCATTTCTTCTTAGGTTTATTTATTTTATTATTTTTGAATTCTATAAGATTTTCTGCAAAGTTACGACATTTTTGCTTATCGCATGCAGATAGTGAATGAAAAAGTACGAAAACGATTACGTATACCTTGCCGATAGAACCAAAAGAAAGACCGTATCCATCAGGAATCATCTCCCTAGGATACGGTCTTAAACCTAATGATTAACGTATGTCCTGATAGGTTTTCTTATCAACATAATGACTTTGATTAGTAACCAGGATTCTGGTCGTCTAATGTCAGCTGGTCATTGGCATCAATTGCAGCCTGTGGGATAGGGCGAAGAAGCTTCTTGCCGATATACTGGGCAGCCTTGTCTCCCATCTCATGGTTATACTTGGTGCAACGTGTTACCAGGGTCTGGGTTCTTCGAAGATCCATCCAGCGTGCCTCATTACCGAAGTTCTCGCATGCATTCTCATCAAGGATGTCATCGATAGTGATAGTTCCTGTAAGTGCAGGAAGGCCAGCGCGCTGGTGAACCTCATTGAGTCGTGCCAATGCCTTAGGATTATCACCAGCCTTCAGATAAGCCTCAGCTGCTACGAGATACATCTCTGGCAAAGTGATGATATGGATGTCGCGATAGCAGGTGTTCTTTTGGTTAGAAGCAGTCTGGCTATCGTCAAACTTCTTGCATGGATTTGAACCACATACTAGCGACTGGTTGTCATAATACTCTATATCGGAGCCATCCATATTCTGTGCCTCCTTAGTCTGTGTATCCATCGGAATGCGATAGGTGTTTGCTCTGTTGGCTGGATCTATAGCCTTCCATGCAGCAAAGTCGGCATCGGTTTCATACCATGCAGAATAGTAACGAACCACAGGATAACCCTTTAGGCTCTCACCATTCTTATACCATGTCCAGTAGCCGGTACCTGCAGCATTTCCATTGTTCATATCTGGCAATTCCTTCATAAAGGTAGCATCGTAACGCAGGTCGCCCTTCTGGAAGCAATGCAAGGCATAGAGGGTTGGCACATAGCTGGAGGTAGTAGCCTTGATTGGATCCTCGCCACCACCCAGATAGTTGCAGTAGTAACCGCTCCATTCTGTACCACCTGATGTTGTATTGTTGGCTGTAGCCAAATCATATTCCACATCCCAAAGGAACTCTTCGTTGTCATCGCCCGATCCGTCTGCCTTCCAGAGCTTGGCAAATGGGGTAGTCAGTCTTCTGCCTGCAATCACCTCATCGGCAAGAGCAGCAGCCTTGGAGAAGTATTCCTGCTTGTTGAGGTCCCATGCTGCAGAAAGGTAGGTCTTGGCAAGAATCGCCTTGGCTGTTTCCTGGCTGATTCTGCCGCCACCCTTGGTAGCTGTAGAAGCTTGGAGCACATTCTTACTGATAACGTCTTCGAGCTCGCTGATGATATAGGCATATACATCTGCAGCAGAAGACTTAGGATATCCTGTGTCTGCTGTGGTGAGGAAGTCCTTCATGATAGGCACACCACCGAAGTTGTTTACCAGAAGATAATACTCGTAGGCTGCCAATACACGGGCTTCGCCTATCAGCTGACCTTTCGTCTTTTCATCAACTTGGGCTGTCTGTGCATAATATGACACAGAGTTGGCTGCACGTATACCTGAATAGAGGTAAGTATAGAGATTCTTGATATCCGAATTTTCTGGAGTCAAGGTCTCGTAAGTGTTCAATGCCTCGTTCATCTTGTTACGGGCATCGGCATACATGTCTGTACCTGCTGAGAAACAGCTAGTGAACAGAGGAGCTGCATAAACGTTTTGCAGATGCTGATAGGCATCATTGACGAGGCTGTTGAATCCCTCTTTTGTCGCAAAAGTCTGTTTATCAGTTACATTCGACTTGTTGCTAGCATCCAGAAAGTCGCTGCAACTTGTCATGATTCCCATGCAGCAGGCCGCCAATGCTACGCTATATAATATCTTTTTCATAATTGTTTACTTCATTTAATGAGATTAGAACTTAAGATTTACACCAAACTGGTAGGTTACAGATGATGGACCGCCATTCTGCAGATTCTGTGATGCCCACTCTGGGTCGAAGCCCTTGTAGTTGGTGAAGCAGAATGGGTTCAGAACGTTTACATAAACACGGAGATTTCTGATACCTGCCTTGCTTACTACGCTCTTAGGCAATGTGTAACCCAGGGTAATGTTCTTAACCTTGGTGAAAGAGGTCTTCTGATACTGGAAACCTTCTCCCTTGGCTGAACCCTTGTCGCCGAAGTAACCACCCATAGATGCATCGCTGTTGTTTGGATAAGGATACTTTCCGTAGTGGGTCTCTGTGGCGGTTGTAATCTCACCTGTTGCATGATCGATGATTGGTGCTCCTTTTGGTATGTAGTAATCCAGTTGCATGTGGGCATTACCACGGTCGCCATACTTCATATACTTCTCATGGAAGTAGCTGCGTGACCAGAATCCGCTCTTTGTATAGAACATGATAGAGAAGTCGAAACCCTTGAAGTAAACATTGGTAGAGAAACTACCTGTCCAGCGAGGATCTGTGCAGCCATAAATCAGCTTATCGTTGTCGTCAATCTTACCGTCATCGTTCCAGTCGTTTACTGCCATCTGACCTTCATACCACTTATACTTAGTGCCATACTTCTCGTAGAATTCCTTCAGGGTATAATGCTTGTCACCATTCATGGTGTGCATGGTTACACCCTTGTCGGTGATGACATCGGTATGGGTATAGTCACGGAGTACATTCAGTGGTTCGCCGATAAACCAGTTGTTGGCTACCTCATCAACCTTACCGTTACTCAACTCCTTAATCTTGTTCCAGTTGCGGGCGAAGTTTACGTTCGCACTCCAGGAGAAGTCTTTCTTGTTGATGATGTTAAAGTTCAAACCGAGTTCAATACCTCTATTCTGGACAGAACCTACATTGAAGGTTGAAGTCTTCTCACCAGTTTCGATAGGCACTGAACGTGACATAATCTGACCATCAGAAAGACGGTTGTAGAAGTCGGCTGTTACATTGATGCGGTTTTTCAGGAAACTCAGGTCGAGACCTACATCAAATTCCTTTACCTTCTCCCAGATGAGTTCTGTATTTACCAATCCGTTAGGATGATAACCCTGTACCTCTTTGCCGTCAATGGTTACATAAGATGGACCTGTAGCAGAAGCGATAGTTACATAGTCACCCACATTGTTGTTACCGGTAACACCATATGACAGACGGAGTTTAGCATTGTCTAACCAGTTGTTGAACTGCTTCATCCATGCTTCATCAGAGATACGCCATGCTGCAGCTACAGAAGGGAACCAGCCCCATCGGTTGCCGTCTGCGAAGCGTGAACTGCCATCGGTACGGAGTGTAGCTGTAGCCATGTAACGGCCCTTGTAAGAATAGTTAGCACGGAAAGCGAATGACTCCAGTGATGACTCAGTATAAGAACTTGAGAGGGTCTTGTCGCCACTGGCTGTTCCCAGATTGTGGAATGTAGTATGGTCGCTGGCGATACCCTTGCCTTCTTCATACTGGTATTCTGTATTGCTCTTGTAGAGTGAGAACAGTGCCATGGCACCAACGGTGTGGTCGCCAAATGTGCGGTTGTAGTCAAACTGGTTGTCCCACGTCCAGTCTACACGGGTTGTATTGGCAACGGATCCGAAGTTGGTCTTGTTCTTCTGGTAGTAAGTTGAACCTACGTCGTTACCCTCGTTCAGACCTGTTGCATAGAAGATGCCCTGGCGCTTGTGAGAGTAGTTTGGGGAGAAGGTGGTTGTAAACTTCAATCCCTTGATGATGTTGGCACGCAGGTAGAAGTTACCCATCAGTCGGTACATCTTGGTCTCGTTGGTGTAGTTGCCGTCATTCAAATCGATGAGCGGGTTATATGTAGATGTAAACTGTGCACTAGAATCAAAGGCAGCCTTTGCACCCGGGTTAGGAATCAGATTGCCATCTGCATCTGTAGGAGATACGAATGGGTTGAAATAGAATGCATTCACGTATGGAGAATAAGTACCATCAGTACATACATCCTGAGTGCGGCTCATTGACATGTTGGTTGAGAAACCTGCCTCGAATATCTTGGAGAGCTTGGCATCCATTGCTCCCTTGAAGTTGAAACGCTCATAGTCGTTACCTTTGAACACGTTTTCCTCGCCCTGATAACCCATACCTACACGGTAGTTTACCTTATCTGTAGAACCGGCAGCGCTGATGAAGTGGTTCTGCTGAGCAGCTGTGCGGGTTACCATCTTCTTCCAGTCGTAACCGTCGAAACTTGGATCCATCATCAGTTCGTAAAGCTTTGAATCCTTGTAGCTGGTTCCTCCCTTGCGGGTCAGGAAGGCTGAATTCAAGTCGGTATCCTTGATGATGTAGTGTGGATGTCCGTCAGCATCTACACCTTTGCGGCTAGAACCATCGTAGCTCTTTCCATCGAGCGTGGTATATCTGGCAAAACGATAATCCATAAACTCGTTGGCATCCATAAACTCAGGCATGCGCGCCAACTTCTTGATACCATAATATCCGTCATAAGAGATGGTAGCCTTCTGTGCCTTGTCTGCACCCTTGCTGCCCTTGGTGGTAATCATGATGACACCGGCAGAGGCACGGGAACCATAGATGGCGGTAGAAGATGCATCTTTCAATACGTCGATGCGGTCGATATCATCAGGATTCAGGAAGTCCATGTTGTCGCAAACTACACCATCGATAACATACAATGGCTGTGCCTGCTTGTTGATAGAAGCCTGTCCACGAACCTGAATATTGAAGCCTGCACCTGCACGGCTACCAGACTGGGTGATGTTGACACCAGGAACAGAACCCTGTAGAGACTCTGCAAGATTGGTAGTACCACGAGCGGCTATCTTTTCTGAGTTGACAGATGCGATAGAACCAGTTACGTCGCGTTTACGCATAGTACCATAACCAACGACAACGACCTCGTCAAGAGCTGCATTGTCATCTTCAAGTACGATGTTCCATGTTTTCTGACTTCCTACTTTTACTTTCTTAGGCTTGCAGCCGATGTAGCTGAAAGTCAAGACCGCATTAGGGTCTGCGTTCTGAATGGTAAACTTACCGTCAAGGTCGGTGATGCCACCTGCCTTGCCATTCTGGTCAGTAATGGTTACACCAATCATTGGGTCGCCATTAGCATCCTTAACGGTACCTTGGATTGTTTTCTGTGCAAAAGCGAGGAAACAAACCGAACTCAAGGTCAGTGCCATGCTGGCACGTTTCAGTTGTTGATACATAACGATGTTTGTTTTGTAGGTTATTATTATATCTTGTTAAGTTTTGGTCTAATTGAACTTATTTGCGATTAGTTGTAGTCGTGTTTGATTCTCAATAGATCATAAGAAATCTTAGATTTTTGATAATAATCTTTTGATTTCTGCTACAAAAGTAGTGAAAAATCTCAAACAACGAACAAAATAATTGAAAAATCTAACGTAAACGTTTTCACTAGTGTTTCTTCTACAATATTGCCTTTAATTGTGTAATTCAGGCTTGCAAGTGAGCCTTACGTAACGTTTAACTGAGGCTTATTTGAAGTTCAAGTGAGGCTTACTAGAATGGTTAAAGAGGCTTATTTGAAGCTTAAATGAGGCTTACTTGATGGGAGCAGGATGTAGCCGGAATTACGTCGCGACGTATCTGTTACTGCGTCGTGACGCGCCGATTGCTACGTCGTGACGCATCAGAAGCTGCGTCGTGACGTAATTTCGGGAACATCGGCAAGCGGAGCAGCTTACCAGGGGTGTGGTAACAGGTGGCAATAAGGTGACTATAAAAACACCCCTTATTGCCACGCGTTATTCGCTTATAATCAGATGGTTAAGTCTAAGTGTGATATTAGTGGCATTAGATTTGAGAAAAAAAACTTCTGCAGAAGTCTTTCACCACAAGAAAACAAGTTAGAAATAGCATAAAGAGGATTGACTAATCAGTTATTTATAAAAAGTCAGAGGCTTCAGCTGGCTTGTAGATTCGACTGCGCTGGCTTGAAGATTCGATTGCGCTGGCTTGAAGATTCGACTGCGCTGGCTTGAAGATTCGATTGTGCTGGCTTGAAGATATGACTTCGTTGTCTCGAAGATTCGAATTCGTAAGCAGAATGAGACGGATTTGTTTGCAGAATGAAGTGGCTGAGTTGGCTGAATGAAGTGGTTGCGTTAGCAGAATGAAGTGGTTGAAATAGCAAAAAAAGAGGGTATGTCATCCCACTTATGACACACCCTCTTGTTCGTATAGTATTATTGTTTCAATTTTTTAATCTCTTCAACAGTTAATCCAGTGGATTGGGAAATGATGTCGATTGGTGTGTTGAAAGCAAGAAGTTTGAGAGCGACGTTTAGGGCTTTTTCTTTTTCTCCTTCAGCTCTTCCTTCAGCTCTTCCTTCAGCTCTTCCTTCAGCTCTTCCTTCAGCTCTTCCTTCAGCTCTTCCTTCCTCTCTTCCTTCCATTAAGCCATCTTGATATCCCTCGTCACGGCTAGTGTCGAATAGGCTTTTCATATGTCTAACAGCTTCTAGATGTCGGTAATAAGCTTGCTTGTCTTCTTGTGAGAGTGAATCCACACGAAGTCGCTCACGTGCTTCTGGTAATCCTGCAGCAGTGGCTTCGGAGCTGATTGAGCCTGTTTTCAGAAATTCTATCCATTCGTCAAGAGGGGTAGTTGCTATCTTGTCAAAATCATTGACACGTAGTATGTAGTACTCAGGGAACAAGTCGCCAGGGCTCTTTCTAAGTTTTAAATCTTTATCCTTGATGCCAAAGAATTTCTCGTTCTGTCGGATGGAGAGTTTCAGAATGTCGTGTGGTTCGTGTTCGCCGATGAATTCGGTTTTACCATGGTACACATAATCTTTTCCTTGTCCTAGTTCGAAATAGACGATGTTAATGGAATACACCTTGCGAACCGCTTCGTATGGTTTCCCAAGACCAATATACTCTGTTATTGCCTTAGATACACCATAGAGCATGCGATGGAAATAAGTATGCTCACGACTATTTTGTACTTCAATGATGCATAACTGTTCATCCTCGCTTTCTGCCAGAATATCTACTCGGTTATATTTATCGTCTTCGTCTTCTTGGTTACTTTCGCTCTCCAGGAAGCGGTGAATCTTAAATTTCTTTCCAAGTAATGAAGACAGGAAACCCTCGAGCACAACATAGTTAGCCTTGTTGCGCAGCAGGCGTTTCATCGCCCAGTCAAATCTTATATAGTTTTCTCCGTTCATTCTCTTTTCTTTTATTTCTTAATATTACGCTGCAAAGATACGCTTTTCTTTCGTAACTTCCAAGAAATTAACAAAAAAAGTTTTGTGAATGGTGGGGGGAGAGGGAGAGAAACAAAAAAGTGCAACGCCCGGTGTGGGCATTGCACTTTAATATGATTGATAATAGGATTACTTCCACTTAGAAGCACCTGCTTCACTGTCAAGATTTGCGTTGAACTTGAATTCACCCTTTGCTGGAGCAGTCCAAAGTTCAGTCTCAGAGCCCTTGAAGTCGATGAGACCTTCTATGCCGTATGTTTTAGCGTCTGCACCGATAGGTGTGTAAGCAAAGTTAGTCTTGTATGAACCTGCTACAGAAAGCACTGTGCTTGCACCATTCAGGAGAACACTTCCCTTAGCGCCTGGTGTGTAAAGCTGAAGTTTTGCTCCTGCACTTCCGTCTGTAGCCATAGAAGGACCAAAGATGCTGTTGGTGATGTTCAAGTTTGCTGTATTTGTAGCAAAACGGAACAATGGTGTGTTAGCATTTGCTGTAGTCTCCATTGGAGCATAGCAGAATGTACAGTTGTTTACATTTACAGTAGGAGCCTGGGCAGTCTTACGTAAGTCGCAAAGCATAATAATGTTTGTAATAGTACAATCATCGAATGTTACGTTGCGGAAATCACCACCCTTATCTGCGATGGTTACAACACCCTGATCGCCGACACCATCAATTGTACAACCCTTGAAGGTAATGTTCAGGAAGTTGTCGTTGTTCTTCTGACCTCTTACTACACCACGGAAACCGCGGATGTAGCAATCGTTGAAAATGAGTTCACTGATGGTAGAACCAGTACC
>ENA-USUA01001476-USUA01001476.1-human-gut-metagenome-genome-assembly--contig:-NODE-1476-length-10485-cov-3.326960_pt1 | contig 10485 bp, 9 predicted proteins | sample MGYA00250057_ERZ773390 | MGnify/ENA primary metagenome ERZ773390 (study PRJEB29103, sample SAMN06111941) | human gut metagenome | biome: human gut; feature: ankylosing spondylitis patient; material...
GTTGCATGGCTGCACTCAGTACACTTACTTTGCACCCGACAATCGGTCAATGGTGCAAACCGTGACCACTATACTAAAGCCCCGCTGTCATTTCCTCAATGCTGCGCATGAAATCGTCCGGGCTGTCGCTGCCTTTGGCAATCCCGGTAAGGCGGGTTTCCCATTCTGCCGTAAGCTGCGGGGACGTAAGGACTTCGGGCAGGATAGCGGCAAGGTTATACCCGTCCTTTGTGGGGATTAGCTTTTTGCCCTTGCGCTCGGCAAAGCCCGCGCTAATGAGTTTTTCAATGATACCCGCCCGCGTTGCGGTAGTGCCTAACCCTTTGCGCTCTGCGTCCTCCGGCGTTTCTTCCTTGCCCGCGTTCTCCATAGCGGACAGAAGCGTATCTTCGGTAAATGCCTTTGGGGGCTGCGTGTAACGCTCGGAGATCTCCGCTGCCGGATTGTCAAAGGTCTGCCCCTCGGCAAGCGGCGGCAAAACGGTTTCCGGCTCTGCGTCCTCGTCCTGTTCCTCGGACGCGGCGCGGGACAGCTTTTCAATCTCACGCCACCCCTCGCAAAGCGTCGTCTTTCCCTTTGCGGTAAAGGTATAACCGCCGCAAGAGATAACCGCCGTAACCGCTTCATATTCATAGGGCGCGGCTGCGGCGCAAAGCAGCTTCGCGCATACAAGGGTCATAAGTTTTGTTTCGCTGTCGGTAAGGGAAGAAAAGCCCGTTTTCAAAAACTCGGCTGTCGGCAAAATAGCGTGGTGGTCGGTTACTTTGCTGTTGTCGCAAACCCTTGTAAGGTCTGCTTGCAGCTTCACGTCCCGCATAAAGGGAAGCAGCGAACAAAGCCCGGTAATGAGTTCCTTTGTGCTGCGCTGCATATCGGAAGTGATATATTTGCTGTCGGTGCGGGGATAGGTCAAAAGCCGCTTTTCGTAGAGGGCTTGCGCATAATCAAGGGTCTGTTTCGCCGTAAACCCGTACAGGCGGTTGGCTTCGCGCTGCAACGCGGTAAGGTCAAACAGCTTCGGCGGTGCAACGGTCTTTTTCTCTTTTTTGAGGGAAGTACAAACGGCTTGCGATTTCTCGCAAGCCGCTTTCATCTGCTGCGCCGCCGCTTCTTCGTTCAGCCTTTCGGACAAAGCCGAAACACCGCCCGCGTCCAGACGGACAACATGATATTTTTCTTTCTTAAAGCTGCTGATCGCATAGTCGCGGTTTACCAGCATGGTAAGGGTGGGCGTCTGCACTCTGCCGACATTCAGCGTTTTGTGATAGAGGATAGAGAAAAGGCGGGTCGCGTTAATCCCGACAAGCCAATCTGCCTTTGCTCTGCAAAGCGCGGATTGATAGAGGTTGTCATAGCTGCGCCCGTCTTTGAGGTTTGAAAAGCCCTCGCGGATTGCGCTTTCTTCCATGCTGCTAATCCAAAGGCGGGAAAAGGGCTTTTGGCAATTTACCTGTTCGTAGACAAATCGAAAAATGAGTTCTCCCTCGCGCCCGCTGTCGCACGCATTGACAATCTCGGAAACGTCGCTGCGCTGCATAAGGTCTTTGAGTACGGAAAACTGCTGCTCCTTGCCGCTGGCAACGGTAAACTGCCAATCCTGCGGGACAATGGGGAGATCGTCATACTTCCATTTTCGGTACTGCTCGTTGTAGGTTGCCGCGTCTGCAAGGCTAATCAAATGCCCGATACACCACGACACAAGGTAGCCGCTGCCCTCAAAATATCCGCTGCGCTTTTCATTCGCGCCAATAACGGCGGCAATCGCCGCCCCGACGCTCGGTTTCTCTGCAATTACAAGTTTCATACTTCCTCGTCCTCCTGCTCGGTTTCTAATTCTTCCTCGTCGTCCTCGTCAAAATCGAGATCGTCAAGGTTGCTGCTGCCTTTTGCCGCGTCCTTTTTGGGCTTCATAATCTTAAAGTAATAGAACGCGCCGCCGCTTACTGCGGCAAGAAGCAGCACGACAAGCAGAATAGCACCGCCCATGCCGCCGCCTTTATCTTCCTCCGGCTCCGGCTGCTCGGTTTCTTCCGGCTCCGGCTCGGCTTCCTTGCCCGCGCACTCGCTCATATTGACGCTGCAAACGGGGCAATCGGTGTTGACGCTTCCGGCAACGCATTTTTCAGTACAGCTACAAGCGGGGGCTTCGGTCTGTTCGTCCTCCATAAGCTGCAAAAGGTCTTTTTCATCAACTTGATTGAGGAAATGGACGGTGTTTTCTCCGTCCTCGGCGCGGTCAATGATGATGTAAAAATAGTTTCCGTTTTTCGTAACGACGGTAATAAACTGCTTATCGCCGGACGCTTCGCCCGTTATGTCGTCCACAAGGCTCATGTTGCCCTCCGGCGTTAAAGGCTGCGGCTCATAGCCGCCCGTCGTTTCTTCCGGCTCGGTTTCGGTTACGGGGGTAGGCGGCTCGTCGCTCACGTCACCGCCGCCCGCAAAAGCGGTAACAGAAAAGCCGCCCATGAGTACAAGGGCGGCAAGCAAAGCGGTAACGCTGCGGAACAGTTTTTTATGCTTCATCTTCGGTTTCCTCCTGTTCGTCGGTATAGTCTGCGTCCGGCTGCGGCAAAGCAATTTCGCCGCTGGCGTAAGCGGAGAGGAACGCGGCAAGCTGCGCCCCGTCAAGGTGTACCGCTTTCACCATTTGAACGATCTGCGCATTTTCTTCCTCGATTTTCTGCGCTTCAAGGTCTTTCAGTCTTTTTTGGTATTCAAGGATTTTCGCCCTCGTTTTCTCAATATCCCGTTCGATACGGTCAAGTTTCGTGTTTGCCATAGAAATAAACTCCTTTCAAAGTCAGTTGTAATGTAGCCGCCCATAGGCGTAAAAATGGGATTGCCAATAGCTTGTATCAAGTTTTGCGTATTGTATCGGGTCGCCACAATGCAGCATGACGGGGCTTCCGTCCCCGTCCTCGCCAACGTAGATACCCACATGAGATACGCCCGGTGTGTCGTATGTACCCGTAAAGAAAACCAAATCCCCCGGCTGCGGGTTGGAAACGCGGGTTGAAATGTTGTAAAGCCCCTGTGCCCCAAGTCTGCCCGTATTGTATAGGCCGCTGTTCGTCAGCACATAGCTAACAAAACCGCTGCAATCAAAAGAGGTTTCCGGGCTGCTGCCGCCCCACACATAAGGAAAACCGACATACTTTTCCGCTTCCTCAATGAGCCGCGCAAACTGTTCATCTTCCAGATAGGCGGGCGGGATTTCATAATCCGCTGGCGGGTTTTCATAGTATTTTGAAATATAGCCGGATTGCGGGAAAAGGTCGGGTCTGTTCCCAAGCGACGACATATACATAGCGTACATGGATAGCTGTTCCTCGCCCATAATGTAAACGGGAACATGGGAGAGGTTGAAGTTTTCCAAATCCACATTGAGAATGTAATAGTTATAGGCTACTTCAACGTCGTATTCGTTGCCCTCGCTGTCCGTCCGCGTTTCGGTGCGGTAGCGTACCTCGACTTCCTCCGTAACCGTCAAGATATACTGTTTATCAAAGAGCATTTCAAGGGTGCTTTGCGCTTCATCAAGGGTAAACACGCCCTCATGCAGCGCGGAAAGGATAGAGATTAGCACAGACGGGGCATGCTCGATCTCGTCAGCCGTTACCCGGTATTCGTCATAGCCGGGGTATTCGCTTTCGATGTTATCCAGCATATCCTGTAACTCGGCTTCCATAGCGACATACGCGCTTTCTGCGCCTGTAATATCCGCGTCCTCGGAGAGATAGGACGACGCAATCAAGCCGCTTCCGCTGTTGCCGCCGAACAGGGAACAAGAGGACAAACCGCCGAAAAACAGAAGCACGATAAAGGCAATCCCGCCCACGATCAAACAGCCTTTCCAATGCCGGACGACAAAGAACGTCGCCCGTTTGGTTTCCTGCGCCGTTTTCTTTGCTGCCTTTGCGGTGGCTTCGGCGGTCTTTTTCACCTTGCCGCCCGTTTTCAACGCCTTTGCATACTGCTTTTTAATGCGCTGCTTTTGCCAAAAACGGGAAATCGGGTTAGAGTGCGCAAGGGCGGGGTTATCATGCAGCGCCTTTTGATAGAGAAAATCGGCGTTTGCCTTTGCTGCCTTTTTCTCGGCTGCTGCCGCCGCCCGGTAAGGTTTCAGCTTATGGCTGCGTATGCCGCGTTTTACTGCCCGCGTCGTCATGCCGCCCGCTTTCTCGCCCACAAGTTCTATCCTGTGTCCGCTTTCCACACCGACGTTTTCTTTCTCCACCTCATAGATTTTTCCATGTACGGCGGCGTCCAATTCCTGCGCCGGACGGGATAACGGGTTATGACGCAACTTGCCGTTTGGGGGCTTATCCGTTTTTTCAAAAGCAAGGCGCGTCTTTGCTTTGCCTTTGGCTTCGTCAAAAACGCGCTCTTTCTTGATTTTGGTCTGTTTGGGGATAGCTGCCCGCGCTTTGTCTAAACGGTCAGCCGCCGTATCGGATTTTTTGATTGCCTTTTGCAGGTCCGGCGTTGCCCGTTCCGCTTCGGAAAACTGCAAGCGGGAAGAATGGGTTTTAGGCTGCGCCGCGTCAAGGGCTTTTTTCCCTGCGCCCTTTGCCGCTTGCCGTTCAACCTCTGCGCCGATACGGTCAACAGCCTTTTCTGCCGCTGCGGTAGGGGCTTGGGAATAGTTTTCCTCCTGCGGCCTTTCGCTGATACTGGACGTTTCGCCCGTCGTGAGGTTTTCCGCAACCGCACCGTCGCGGGTCATTTTCTGCGTTACCTTGTCCGGGGCTTTCCATTCCTTGCTCATGGGCTTTCACCTCCAATCCGCTGTTTCGCAAGGTTACAGTATTCGGGGTTGATCTCAATACCAATATAGCGGCGGTCAAGGCTTTTTGCCGCCGCTGCGGTGGTTCCGCTGCCTAAAAACGGGTCAAGGACAATCCCGCCGACGGGACAGCCCGCCAAAATGCACGTTTCCGCAAGTTTCGGCGGGAAAGCTGCGAAATGCCCGCCGCGATAGGAAGCTGTGTTGATCTGCCAAACGTTGCGGCGGCTGCGGACGGGGCATATCAACTCATCGGCGTATGCGCCCTTTTCGCGGGGGCGGTTGATTTTCTGCGGTTGGTTTTGCCCCGGAACAGTAACGTTATACTTGTTTCCTTTGCTAACTCCGCTTTTCAGCCGACCCGCCGTTGTGAGGGCTATCGGCTCGGCTACCGCTTGCCAATCGTAAAAATACTTCTTTGACTTGGTAAGCAGAAACACATATTCATAGCAGCGGGTCGGCCTGTCCCGCGTGCTTTCCGGCATGGGGTTCCCCTTATGCCAAATGATAGAACTGCGCAAATACCAACCGTCGCCCCGCAAGGCAAGGGCTACAAGCCACGGAATACCGATTAGGTCTTTCGGCTTGCAGCCGGGGGCGCGGTGGTTTACCGCCACTTGCTGCCCGTTCCTGCCTTTGGGGTATTTCGGGTCTTGGTGGTCGGCTTTGCTGCCTGTGCCGCAATAAGTGTCCGCGATATTCAGCCAACAAGTACCCTCCGGCGTAAGCACCCGCTTTACCTCATGGAAAACCGCCGTAATGCGGGAAACATATTCCTCCGGCGTTGCTTCCCGCCCGATCTGCCCGTCTGTGCCGTAATCGCGCAAAGCATAGTAGGGCGGGGACGTTACGCAACAATCCATACAGTTATCCGGCAAGGTTTGAAGTACCTGCAAGCTGTCGCCGCAATAGATTTTGTCCGTTTCTATCCTCATGCCGACACCTCGCCGGGTTTGGTCGTCATGACGCGATAGAGTTCTGTATTTTGCGGGAAACGGTCAATAAAGGGCAAAATCACGTTGCCGTAGAAAATAAGCCCCTCGCCCGCGTCGGAATGGGTTACATAGGTCATTTGCTGCTGCGAAATGTTAAGCTGCTTTGCAAGGATTTCCCGGTCGCCCTGGGCTTGGTTGAGCATATAGACAAAATCGCTGTTTTCAAAAACATTTGAAACTTCTCTGCTCGTCAAAAGGTCTTTGACGTTCTGCGTGATACCTGTCGGAATACCGCCCCACTTCCTAAAACGCTTCCAAATCTCGACGCTGTATGCTGCGGTCTGTTCCTCTTTCAAGAGTAAATGAAATTCGTCGATGTAATACCGCGTCGCCTTGCCCTCGCTGCGGTTTACCGTTACTCTGTTCCATACTTGGTCTTGGACGATAAGCATACCGACTTTTTTAAGCTGCGTACCGAGTTCCTTAATATCAAAGCAGACAAGGCGATTATGAATGTCAACGTTTGTCCTGTGGTTAAAAATGTTCAAGCTGCCGTTTACATAGAGTTCCAATGCCGCCGCGATACGCTGCGCTTCCTTTTCCGGCTGCTTCTTGATCTCGTCGTAGAGGTCGCCCAAAATCGGCATATTCTCCGGCTTCGGGTCGGCAAGGTAGTTGCGGTACACGCTGATAACAGCGCGGTCAATCAAGGTCTTTTCGACAGCTTCCAGCCCGTTTTTGCCGCCCATAATGAGTTCGCAAAAGGAAAGGATAAAGTCGCTCTTTAAGGCTATGGGCGTGTCGCCCTCGCTGTAATTGAGGTTAATATCCATAGGGTTAATGTACTGCGTGCTGTTCTGCGAAACCTTGATAACCTGTCCTTTCAAACGTCCGACAAGGGGGTAATATTCGGCTTCGGGGTCGCAAATGATAATGTCGTCGGACGTGATAAGAAAAGCGTTTGTGATTTCGCGTTTTGCAGAAAAACTTTTGCCACTGCCCGGTGTGCCGAGTATCAAGCCGTTGGGATTTTTCAGCTTCTTTCGGTCGCACAAAATCATGTTGTTGGAAAGGGCGTTTAAGCCGTAATACAATGCTTCGCCGCTTTGGAACAGCTCTTGCACCGTAAAGGGAACGAAAACGGCGGTGCTGCTGGTCGTCAAGCCGCGCTGGATATGGATAAGGTTTTCCCCCAACGGGATAGAGGACATAAGCCCCTGTTCCTGCCGGTAGTCAAGGCGGGTCAAAATGCAGTTGTATTTCTGCGCGATTGCCGCCGCTCCAAATACTTCGTTATCCAATTTCTGCTTGGTATCTGCAAGGTTTAAGACAAGCAGCGTAAGCAGAAACATTCTTTCGTTGCGGCTCTGCAAATCGCGGAGTAGGTTTTTTGCTTCCCCGCCGTAGGTGGCAAGGTCGGACGGAATAATATCCATGTCGTAGCCGCTGCGGATTGCTTTTTTCTGTTCCTCGATTTTCATACGGTCAAGGTCGGTAATCTTGCGCTTAATCGTCTTGATTGCTTCGTTGTGGTCGATACTCTGAATGTGCAGATTGACGATAATCCCGTTTTCCGCGTCCATGAAGTCGGCAAGCATACGGTCGGAGAGTTCCGGCGCGACGATCTGCAAAAAGGAAACTGCGCCAAACTTGCCGCCCATTTGAAACATTCGCCCGTCGCCAAATCGGAAAGAGGACGGCGCGATAAAGTCTTTGACAGAAAGACCGCTTGCGGGTAGCCATTCCCACGCAAAGTTAAAGCGTTCCCCGTCCGGGTGGAAAATCCCATGCAGCACTTCAAGACGCTGTTTCCCGTCCAATACCCGCGCCGCCGCGCCGATCACCTTAAAATGGTTGAGGGTGTCCGTTTCAATGCGGGCAAGACGCGCCCGCGCCGATCTAATGTCCTTTGCTTCAACGGTAAAGGTGAGAAACTTGGTCTTGATAAGCCCGTTGTTTCCGCGTTCAAGCTGCGTTCTAAGCATTTCGGTGTATTCTGCTCTGATACTGTCGAAGTCATCATTCTGCGGCGCAATCGTGATACTGTTCTTGAAATCGTCCTTGTTCGCATGGCGGCTGATTAGGGAAAGCTGCACGCTGATAGAAGCGTCGAACGAGTTATACATATCGCAAAGGGCTTCAAAAATGGCGGTTTTGTCGTCCGGCTGCGCAAGCTGATAGTTGATGTCCTCAAACTCAATGCACTTGGAATACCGCCCGTTTGCAAGGCGGCAAATCCCGTCCTTATACATTCGCTCAAACGGTATGCTGTCCTGCGCCGTATGGGGCTTCCCGTCGCCCTTTGCCTGCCGGATAAGCGCGTCGATCTGTTTCTTTTCCTGCCGCGTAAGTTTACGCTTTTCGTTTTGGGTCTTTCCCTTTTCCTTTGACAATCGCCCGTACCTCCTTATCTAATCGCTCTTGCCGCGCAAGGGCGGCATAAAAATTGTTGGTCTGATAAGGTCGCTCTTTGGGGCGAAGAAACTTCACTTCCACAAATTGCCGAATAATCACTTCCAGCGGTTGCCCGTTTTTCTCGTACATGGCAAGCAAAAACATAGGCAGCATGGCAAGCACCATGCACAATGCCGCTGTGGTTGTTCCAACGCTGTCTTTTACCAAAAAGAACAGCGGCAGTCCGATTGCTACCGCCGCGCTGAAACAAATTAGCTGTCGTTTCGTAAGGTTGAACATTACCTTGCTTTTGATTTTTGTTAAGTCCTTTGGGACGGTTACATACGCCATTTCAAACCTCCTTTCTGCCCGGAATGTAATCTTCAAAACGGGGGACAGCATAGAAAAGCCGTTTGTTATTTACCCACCGTTGCAAATGGCGGGTAACAGGCGGGGCGGTTGGACGCTCGTAAATCATCACATACGGGTCAAAGCCCATAGCCCGCAAGGTGTTCACGCGGTATAAATCCTGTTCGTGAGTGCTGCCGTAGTTGGTAAGAACATACACGCGCCGCTGGCGGCTGCTCTTAATGGCGGTCAAATCCAAAAAACGTTGGAAATACCCGGTTAAGTCCTCGTCGGGATTATCCCATGCAAAATGTACCGCTTTTATCCGTACCCGATTTAACAGGCTGACATTATCCCTGTTCACAAGGCGAATATCCAGCCCTTGCGAAAAATCCACCCATGCGCGGCTTCGTATAAGCTGCTCAATGAGATTTTCATGGTCGGGACAGGCAAGCAGATTAGCGTCCATGATTTTTATTTCCGGCTGCCATTTCCAAAACTCGGACAAATCCGCAACCTTAACACTTTTGCGTCCCTCTTTACTGCTGACAATGCAAAACCCGCAATTTCTTGGACAACCCCGGCTTAAAAAGCCGTAGGCAATCCCGAAAAACTGCGGGTAGATAGAATAATCCGGGTAACTGTGTTCCACTTCCGGCGGCAAGCGGTTTTTCGTGTCGTAGCCCGTACCGCCGAAAATAACTTGTTCCGCGTTGGTAACGGTTATCGTGTCTTTGGAATAGGTGTCCGTAAAGACGCGGCTTTTATATACAAGGTCGTACCGCCCCTTTGCGTTCCACCATTCCACCGTATGCCCCTTTGCTTTATGATACGCGGATAGCTTCATCAAGCAGAGGTTGGGGAAATTATGGCTGTCAACGTCGATTAAACCGATTTTCAAATCATAACTCACCCCCTTAATGTGCCGAAAAGACGCTCTTTGCAAGGCTTCCCGTTTTGAAAAGCGTAAAGCACAAGAGGACGGTATAGCCCATGCAAGCCCAGATCGCGCCGGAAATGTCGTCGGTCGCTGCGATTGTTTGTATCAACACCGCATAAATGCCGACACACACCAAGATCAGAAACGCCTGAAAACCAAGCGCAAGCAAAGATTTTAAGTAATTCTGTCCCATGCTGCCCCATTCGTGATTTACCATTGTTGCCATCGGGATAGGGGCAACGCTCGTTACAAGATATATTTCAATCATGCGCCCATACACCACAAGCATAATGCAGATTGACAGGGCTTTCATGGTAAGCCCTACAAAGAGGGATTGAAACCATAACCCCAAAAGACCGCCCACGCTCATAGCGTCGAGTTTTGCTTCAATGTCGGTAATGACGGTGGTAACGTCTATGCTTGTATCGGATATGATAACCCCCGCGCTCTGATTGACGACGCTCTGCGTAACGTCGAAAACTCCCATGACGATGTTCCAAGTGTTTGTTACCAGCAGCACCGCAACAAAGGTTTTGAAAATCCATTTGAAAAAAATCCAAGTGTCGAGATCGTGCAGATTGTTTTTTTCAATTACAAGCTGGATTAGTTCATAACACATGACAAAGGTAATGATAACGCCCGCAATCGGTACAATGACGTTTTCCGAAAGGCTGCGTATCATGTTGAATATGCCCGCGTTCCACCCGGCGGGGGTCGTGCCGACTTGCGTTGCAATTTCTCCAACCTCTGTATTTACGCTGTCAAACAAGCCGGAGAGGTTCGATAAAATCCCGTCTGTCAAAATGCCGCGAAACCAATCTTCAATCATCTGCCATATCAAAAGTTAATCCCTCCTTTCCCGCGCCCTCCCGTTTCCGAGAGGGCGCGGCGGGTGGTATTTGTTTTAGGCATTATCCAAAAAGTTTGGAAAGAAGCGGAACAAGGGTGCCGCCGATCAACGCGACGCCACCGCCCGCCATAAGCTGCTTCATGCCCTGGCTCTTTGCTGATGTGTGATAAAGAAGTAGTAGAAGTGTAAAAAATTTTGCCGTTCCTATCCGGCGTTTGCGCATTGCGCC
>ENA-USUA01001491-USUA01001491.1-human-gut-metagenome-genome-assembly--contig:-NODE-1491-length-10408-cov-4.184396_pt1 | contig 10408 bp, 9 predicted proteins | sample MGYA00250057_ERZ773390 | MGnify/ENA primary metagenome ERZ773390 (study PRJEB29103, sample SAMN06111941) | human gut metagenome | biome: human gut; feature: ankylosing spondylitis patient; material...
ACCTACATTAAAACGAACTAGGGTCGTTTTTTTTTATTTTTTATCTACATTTGCCCGTATGTTGTAACGGTTCAACTTACTTTGGGTATCATAAGGCAAACTCTTATCGGAAGACATAATTCCATTTTCATGATAAAGAGAGGCTGTAAGAGAATAACGGAGTATTTCTGTTCCACCACTTACTGTAAGATTAGCACGAGTAGAAGTTGCATAATCTTTGGTAATAGCGTCTATCCAGTCTACATCCGGATATAAATCTTTGTCGTAGCCATAATAAGTTTTAAGTATCTGTTCCTTTGTAAACATACGTTTATTGGGATCACTTTCCAGAGAATTGAGTAAACTCATATATTCAGCAGCTCCAATAAACTCAGGAAGTTTGGTGGGAGCCTGAATGGACTGCTCTACACGTACATTAACAGAAGGAGCGGCTATCGTTCCGCGTTTTGTATTGATAATAATGACTCCATTCGCTCCACGTACGCCATACATAGCACTGGCTGAAGCATCTTTCAAAACAGAAAAAGATTCAATTTCAGCAGGATCAAGATCATTTAAGCTACGTTCTACACCATCTACCAATACTAATGGAGAAGTATTTCCACTGAAAGAAGCAATGCCTCGAATCCAGAAATTTGAGTTATCATATCCGGGTTCGCCAGATGGCTGTACTGCAATCACACCCGCTAACTGTCCGGCTAAATTGTTACTGAGTGAACGGGAGGACCCGACTTGCAACTTGGTAGGTTCTATAGTCTGTACCGAACCAATAACTGAAAGTTTCTTTTGATTACCATAACCTACTACCACAACCTCATCCAAAGCTTCTACATCTTCTTCTAGTATAATATTGAAGTTGATTTCATTTCCAACCACGATTTCTTTAGACTTGAAACCTATGTAAGTTATATTTAATACACTCTGTTTATTCGGTACCTCAATATAGAAGTGACCATCCACATCAGTTATAGCCCCTCCTGGCTCATTTTTGACTGTCACATTAACACCTGGAAGTGGAGATTTCTCTTTATCAAGTACGGTTCCACTAATTCGGATACCTTTTACTTGCTGTTGGACAATAATACTTTCTGCCATAGACTCGTCAGCATAAACTGGAAAGAATCCTATCCACAAAAATAGTGGCGCCAGAATAGTAGTTTTTACTTTCATAGTTTTTTAAATTAAAAGATTAACGTCATTGATTACAATATAACAGCCTATTAAGCAGAACGACATATCGCGGGTCTGGATACTTGTTGGCTATTCGAATTATTACCCTTTGTTTCCTAATTAAATTGTTCTTTTGCATACATAATATAAGATTTTAAAGTTGATAAAAAAGTATAAATTATAAACTATCTCTTTCTTGGGAAAAGAGACAACGCAAAAATATCAGATAAGAAATACTAATTATGAATCAAAGAGTGAAAAAGTAGTGATTTACATCAATGAAAAAACACGTAAATCACTGTATATTAGAAATATAAAAGAATATAGTAAAACTAAAAAAGTAGTAAAAATATAAGTGTAAAACAAGAATATTCTGAATCGTAAACTTCTATTAATCTTTTGATTTTCCAATTTTCATTACCTCTTGTTCTAGTAGGTTACGGTCACCAGCGGCTTTATTTCGAACTTTCGTACGGTAATTATAAATGGTGGTTACAGAATAGCGTAGAAACTGAGCAATCTTCACGCTATCACTAATACCCAAGCGTATCAATGCAAAGATGCGTAACTCTGTATTCATCCGTTCACCGGTTTTCAAGGATATTTGCTCATCATTGGTAAGCAAGGCATTGAAATCCTCCACAAAAGTAGGGAACATTTGCAGGAAAGTATTGTCAAAGTTCGTATAGAATTCCTTCAATTCCACCTCTATAAATTTGGAAGACTTGATGTTCTTGTAGAGTTCTTCCACATTCCCAGTAGCAGCAATCTTACCTAATGACCGGCGGTAATTGTCCATCTTCTCCAAATATACCGAACATTGATCCATATATCGACCAATATACTCCTCTTTCAGATAAGAATTCTCTGCAATACTGTGGTTAGCCTCCTTAAGCTTGTGCATCGAAAGGTGAAGTTCTTCATTCAGTTCTTTTAACCGCTTGTTGGTGTCAATCACTTCTTTGCGAGCGACAGCCAACCTCTTCATCTGTTTATATACATAAAATATGGCAAGCAATAGAAAAAATGAAAGCATGCTGATAGATGCCAATGTCCATTTCATTTGTTCCTGCTGTTTCTCTGTCTTTTGTTGGTAAGCATCGTTAATGATGGGAAATATCTCCAAAATCTCCAATTTGCGCAACCGAGCATTACAAGCTGCGGCATCTTCCATACATATCTTTACATAAGAATAGGCACGCTCGATATCCCCCTCTTGATAAAGCAATATGGCTAGCTTACGCAAAGAAATGTATTCCCGGACAGCGGTTGTCATATCTGCTATGGCAGAAACAATCAGAAATTCTTTTTCTTTTTCTTTATCCCCTTTCAGACGATAGGACTCTGATAAAGTATAGGCACAAATTGCAACATCATGTTCATATTCCTTCTGCTGGGCTAAATAATCTGTCAGTAAGCAAATGGCTTTATCATATTCGTTGCGTACATTATACTGGTCGGACTGAATCAAGGTATGTATCAAAAGGTTATCCTTATTGACTAGTAGCAATGAATCACGATATTTGTCCGTAAGTTCCGTATAAAGTTTCCTTTCATACTTTGTAACTGCATAGTCAGCCATAAGTCCATAGATTGTGCGATAGATATGATAATAATAGGGACGGAGATTTTTCGACAACCGTTCTGCATGAATATTCCGCATCAAATCCATTGCTTCCTTATACATGCCTGTCATTCCCAAGACATCAGCTTTATTCATACGGGCATTATCTATATATTCTCGGTTTCCAAGACGCATAGCTATCTGTTCCCTCTCCTCAGCCACATAAAATGCTGAATCCGTATTGAATGAACGATATTCATCCAATAATGCACCAAGAATGGCAAAATGCTCTTCCTCCGATATTAACTGTAACAACTGCCTTCTCAGTTTTGCCAGTCTCAACTCTTTTTGTTCCATATATATAGGGCGTTCCTTTATTGCCTGATCTAATTTCAGCAATAAAGAATCGACTCGGTTACTGTCTATAGCATAAACATAACATATGCCAACGATGCAAAAACACCAAAATACAACTATACTTTTCATAGCTTAACATCTTAATCAAAAATGTCATATTTGATTTTTTTTACGCAAAAGTAACTAAAACACAAAAGAATCTACCTCTTTTATATAAATTATTTCAATATTCAAACTGTATATGTGCACAATTATTGATCCCAAAAATAATACTATAGCATATTGCAATGGTTTTATTTAACAATTTATTACCAAAGCTATATCTGTTAAACTTATAACATAGAATTACTAATATATTTTACTCTAACAATAAATGTATTTTCCAAAAATTATATTGAGCTATGATAAATTCGATAGTTATGCTTGTTTAAACAGCCCTTGAATCCTGCCGTATTTCAATTCTCTTTTTCCCATATAACGATTTTCCCATTTTTATTTATCCCGTCAGTAGCTCCACCTTGCGTGGTTCAGGGTGCGAAGCTACGTACGGGGCCCCTAAAAATCTGCAAGGCCGCTTCGCGCCCTGCGGGTTTTGGCGAAAATTTTTCAATCCGTCCAGCCGGGCGGTTGAAAAATTTTCACCAAAAGCCTTGCATATTTTCTCCCCGTCCGTATCTGCCCCCTGAAACGAGCAAGGTGAAGCCACCGACAAGGCATAAAAAAAAGTCAATGTTATGAAAAAGAGAATTGAAATACGGCAGGATTTGAAACGAGGCTTCGGCTCCGCTCCAACCGGCATTAAAAATTTGGTGAAGTGGTCGCTGGTCGGTTTCGTGGTCTATGTGGCGGTGCGTTTCGTGTGTGCCTTTTTGGGTGGTGTGGCGACCTCTTTGGGCGGTGTGGCGACCTCTTTGGGCGGTGTGCTGCCCATGTTGACAGTTTTGGCGGTGGTGGTTTTCCTCATCCGTGCCGTGTGGCGCATCCTTTGCGTGCTCGCCATTTTCATCCTTGCGCTTTGCGTGATACTCTGAAACGAAATATTAATCATTAAAACAACTCATTATGAACAAAGTACATTTATTGGGAGCTAACAGAAGTTACGACAGGGACATTCAGACCGTTTCAGTCAACCAAGTGGTAGTATTGGAAGGCTACAGCCATGACAGCTATGTCGTGTATGAAGTAACCCGTGACAAGTGGGGAATAACCTATCATCTTATCAATTTGCGGACATACGAGTTTCATACATCCGACCTTATCCGCCCGTTATCGGAAAAATTCGGAATAGGAATCTATTACGATGATGCGAACCCCAGGTTTTTAGATCCGTTGGAAACAGCCGCTTTACTCACCAAGGCAAAAGAGAAGAAAGCCGAAGAAGAAAAGAAAGCGAAGGAAACAAGAAAGGAATACAGCCGTATCGCCAAAATCGGTGCGGAGCGTTTGAGCCCCCTTATCCCGACGGATGCAAAGGCGGTCATTATCGGTACACTACGGGTAAACGAGTGCGACAGCTATACGGACTATTATGACTACAGTATAGCAAGAACCGTCATTTTAGGCTTTTCCAAACATACACGCAACCTCTTTTCAGAAATGCGCAAGCATGCCGCCAATTTTGAGGGAACAGCCTATTTGGCGGAATATAACGCAGATTACGAACACCGTGAAAATTACAGCATGGGAGACGGTATGTATCTGGGCAGGAACAAGTACAGCGGTTGGACGGTTGAGAAAGAGCCTATCCACGACCTTGAAAAATTCATAGAACGGTATGCGCACACCGCAGGGGATGAAGCCAACCTTTGTATGAAAGCACCGCAGAGAAACAGCGATACGGCAGAACAATCCACAGCAACCGCAGACCTTTCAACCCTCAGTCTTGAAATCGTGGAATACAGCGAGAAGGCGATTGCCGTATTCGGTGACACCAGGCCGATAAAGGACATTCTGAAAGACTTGAACGGTCTGTTCCGTGCGAACCTCACCTATAAGGGCGAAAGGCGTGCAGGGTGGATATATTCCAAGAAGCAGGAAACGAAAGTAAGGGAAGCACTCGCCACGTGCATCCGTGTATGACAGCATGAACGGCAGGGCGGAACAATCCGCCCGCCTATCAACGAACCCATAAAAAAGTAACGACATGAGAACGGAAACAAGAACATACACCCTCTATCGGATAACCGAGTTATCCGGGGAAGCCAAAGAGAAAGCACACAACGAATGGTTGTGCAACCGATATTTTTACGGTTGGACACACGAGAACCGTCAGACCCTTGATACCTTTTGCGAACGCTTCGGCATTGTGTGCCGTAATTGGAGATATGACGCATGCAATTACAGCTATGACTACCGCAGCAGGCAGGAAGACTGCATAGACGGGCTAAACGGTTGGCGGTTGGCAGCCTATCTGATGAACAACCATTGGAACGACCTGTACACGCCAAAATATTTTTGGAAAGGGACGAAAGGACGAAAAAGCAGGATATTTGTAGATGCCTGTTGTCCCCTTACGGGCTATTATATAGATAACTGTATTCTTACTCCGATTTATCAGTTCTTGAAATCCCCCACCGAAAATATCACGTTTGACAGCCTTATGAACGAATGTCTCGACAGTTTTTTCCGTGCTTGTCGGGATGATATGGAAAGCACCCGGACTTTGGAATACTTCACGGAAGAAAGCAACGCCAACGGTTGGGAATACCTTTCAGACGGAAAACTATTCAATTAATTATCAACATTTAAAACTTATCATTATGAAGACGAACAAGAAAGTACAGAAGAACAGCGTACAGAAATCAGAGAAAGAAAATGCAGTAAAGGTGACCGCTTTGGCAATCATCCCGAAGCCGATGACGCTACTCACACCGCAGGACATGCCCACGGCTACCGAAGTGACGGCAGCATCCGAAGCAGCACCAGCCGTACCCGAAACGGCAACCGTTCCCACCGTTACGGAAGAAGTACCGCAGCAGGCCACGTTTAAGACACCGCTTGCAACGGCCACAGCCGAGACTGACCTTGACATTGCCACCGTACACCCAAGCACGGACAACCACCGCAAGACGTTCAATGACGCATCATTGCAGGAACTTGCGGAAAGCATTCGGGAAGTGGGAATCCTGCAGGCCATTGCAGTACGTCCACGCACGGAAGGCGGTTATGAAATCATATACGGTGAACGCCGTTACCGTGCCTCATTGCTTGCAGGAGCAAAGACCATAAAGGCAACCATATATAACAATGTGACGGACGATGAAGCGGAAGACATGTCGTTAAGCGAGAACTTGCAGCGTGAGCAGGTACGCCCCACTGAAGAAGCAAAAGCGTTCAAGCGGTTGCTTGAAAAGGGCAGATATGACATGTATTCACTGACCGCCCGTTTCGGACGGAGCGAGAAATATATCTATACCCGATTGAAACTGAACGAACTCTATGCGCCTATCGGTGAACTGTTGGACAATGAAACAATTACTGTCAGCGTAGCCGAGGAGATAAGCACCTATGAGCCCGATATACAAAAGGACGTGTACGAGAAGCACCTCAAAGAGGGGAACGGTGAGGGTTGGACGGGATATACATTGAACCTCTTCAAAAGGTACTTTGAAAAATACTATACCACCGACCTTGGGCAATACAAGTTCGACAAGACGGAATGCAATACATGCGTACACAACGCAGCCAATTACAACCTTTTTGCCGAGCATAACGGGTGCGGACACTGCACCAACCGCAAATGTCTGGAAGCCAAGAACGCAGCCCATGTGGCAAAAGAGACGGAGAAACTTTTGAAATCCGATCCGAAGCTGGTTGTCGCACGCCCCTACTACGGAAGCCGTAACGATATGGCACTACAGAAATTGGACAAGAAAGGGCATGAAATCAAGGAACTTGACTACAACGTATCGGCAAGGGAATTCCCCAAAGCACCCGAAGCACCGAAGAAAGAGCAGTTCACCCAAACGAAAGAGTACGAACAGGCGGTGCAGACATTTGAGCGCAGAAACGAGGAATATGCCCGAAAGGTGGAGGAACTTGACCGCATGAAGGAGGAAGGCAGGATAAAGACCTATGTAAAGGTGGGACAGACAGAACCCGAACTCTGCTACGTGGAGATAAACAGGAAGGAAACCGCCCCCGTCACTATCGGGACATTGCAGGAAAGGGACAAGCGTTTCAAACAGCTTTCCATCGAAAAGACCGTTGCCGATACGAAAAAGATTGTCCGTGAGAACGACTATCCCGAAAGCCCGTTCACGCAGTACGAAGACGGTATGGTTTATTTTGCCATGCTTGCCCAACTTCAAAGGAGACATTTCCCGCTTTTCGGCATCAAGGACCAGCCTTTCGCATTGGACGAGAAACAGCGGATGAAAATCGTTGCCAAACTGACGGACGCACAAAAGACGGTAATCAAACGGGACTTCATCAGCCACTTCCTTTGTGAGAACGGCCACGGAGACAACAACGCATCCAAGCTGCTGAGGGACTTCGCAAACATGCACTTCCCCGACCAATACGGACTTGTCAAAGCCACCCACGAGGAAGAATATCAGAAGCGGCATGAACGTTTGGAGGAAAGGATAAAGGAAATGAAGAAAGCGGAAAAGAAAGCAGCCAAGGAAGCGGAACGGCAGCAGGCGGCAGAAGAGGCGGAGAAGAAAGTCACCGCCCCGAAAACAGAGAAGCCCGAAAGCGGAAAAGCCGCCTGACACCAAGCGGAGAGCATGTGCCGGAAACAACATCCGGCACATCTTTTTCACCGCCCCAAGAGAACAGAGGGCAGGGCCGGACGACCCCACCCACACCGCCACCGTAAAACCTTTTAAAACATCAGCGAATGAAATATATAAGAATGTTCCCGGACGTGGAGTATTCCACCGACAGAGAGTTTTTTCTTGAGAATCAGATTGTCTGCATTGTAAGCCGGGAAGGCACGAAGTTTTGCAGTCTGATAGAGAACCGTCTGTTCATGTGTTCTCCGAGCCGCCATATCAGCAAGCGGATGCAGCTGCATATCATGTGTGAAATCCACAAGGAAATCTGCCGCCTTCGCTATGGCGGCGAGCCGGTGGAATGACCTGCCACACCCCACACCTGAATTCCTCACTTCCTAAAAAAGTCGGGCAATCCCTATGCGGTTGCCCGGCTTTTTTCTATTTTTGCAGGGTCGAATCAAAAAAGAAAGTTATAAGATTAAAGAATTTGAATAATAACATATTAGAATAGCTTTTAGCTGTTTGTTCTTACTCTCGAAACGACCAAATTCAAAGCAGGAGAATAAACGGGCGGAGTCCTTGTCATACACCAATGGCACGGTCTTAACTCGTTTCCTGCATGGGTGCTTGGTCGTACCGGAGAGTAGAACCTGTTAAGTACCGTGCTTTTTTCGGTACATAGCAGGAAGTTACGGACAAGGTATCCACCAAAAAATCATAGCAAGATGTACAACAAGAGCGTTGCCATTACCGGCAGTACCATTGAAAAGACAACGAAGTACGACCAATTCCAGGAAGATAAAATCCGCATGGAACTTTACCGGGTTATCCTTTCACTTTACAATGAAGGTTATCGCACATTTACCTGCAATCTACATTCCTATATCGGATTATTAGGCGCAGACACGATAATCATGCTGCGTGAAGCGGACAAATGCCCGGATATAACCCTTTCGGCAATCATACCGGGAACAACTTTTCCGGCAGATACCGACAAAGTGTATCGTGCCTTGTATGACGACCTGATGAAGCAGGCGGACAATAAAGAAATGCTTCCGGAAAAAGAGATTTTCAGCAATGTACTTACCGGCAGTCATATCGTCTGTTATTATGACGACTTTTCCGAAGAAATCGGGCAGGTGCGTGCATCCGGTATTCCCTATACCAATATCCGTAAAATGATATAGGCATATATCATTTGCCGCATATTACAGCAACTTTTCCAGCCGTGCAATCCGTTTTTCGGTGGACGGATGCGTACTCATGATATATTCGGTAAACGAAGGCCGCTGCCCGCCCGTCTCCGCCACCGCCAGCCGGCGCAGGAACGAGAGCAGACCTTCCCCGCAGCCATAACGCACGGCATACGTGTCGCAACGGTATTCGGCATATTTGTTGATATTCACGTCGGCCATCCGGCTGATGCCGTAAATCGTGTGATGCAGCAGTTTATAAAGACTCCACCATAGCTTTGCCATCCCCGCCACAGCAAACCGGACAGCCGGAACCACTGCAATCACAAGGTTGCCGATTATTCCGAAAAACAGTGCAGGAATCAGGAACAGTCCGTACAGACAACGGTAGCCCAACGACTGCATCGAGAACAGAAGTACCTGATAAACGAAATCATAATGCGAGATATGCCCCACTTCGTGGCTGATTATCCCTTTGAGTTCCTCATCCGATGCCGTCTGAAGAATACCGCCCGTCAGCCCGATTGTATGGAAGCCGAAAGTCACGGCGTTCGTGCGTGCGTCCCTGTTGCGGTAGATATTCAGTTTCCTCTCCATCCCCATTTCCGAGAGCAGGCGTTCCACCCGTGCCCGTTCCTCACCGCCCAGCGGTCTGTAACCCTCTTTCATCCGCATCATCCATACGTTCAGTGGTGAAAGGCTGTACAGGATGTAAAGCAAGACAATATAGAAAGGCAATGAATAGACCAGATGATGCGCGAAGGAGTATTCGGCAAACAGCCCCGGCAGGAATGAAGGGGCCACCCATTCCACAATAAGAAGAAGCAGGACATAAAAAGCCGATATAAGGAGGATGTTTACTACTGTCACGTACGCCAGCAGAAGCAGCTTGAATAAAATGCGGAATATACGGAGTGTTGTTTTCATATGCTTATAAATTTAAAACGGTTGGTAAATATAAAAAGTTAATTTGAATCACCGGGTGGGTAAATCAATCAAATTACTGCCATACAGTCAAATTTATGGAATGAAGAACGGCGGGATGCCCCGCCGTTCTCACTTATAGGTATTGGTAACGGCTATTCTTCCGTCGTACCGCTTTCCGTGTCAAATGTTACTGTCATTTCCCTTTCCTGCCCGAAATTGTCCCGGACAAAGAATTTCAGTTCCGAGCGTCTGGCACTTGTAGAGCGGTAAAAGAGAGTGAATACCTGCTTTACCGGATTTTCCGTATCCAGTCCCGGCACCTCTGCCAGCGGTTTCACTTCCCTGTTCACAAGTTTTACGCCTTCACAGTCTGACACCTCTCCCTTGCCTTCCATCTGAATGTAACCTATTTCATACTCCGCCTTTTCATAGTCCCCTTCACGGTCAAGATAAAAACGTATCTCCACCGTTTCACC
>ENA-USUA01001510-USUA01001510.1-human-gut-metagenome-genome-assembly--contig:-NODE-1510-length-10290-cov-5.621365_pt1 | contig 10290 bp, 8 predicted proteins | sample MGYA00250057_ERZ773390 | MGnify/ENA primary metagenome ERZ773390 (study PRJEB29103, sample SAMN06111941) | human gut metagenome | biome: human gut; feature: ankylosing spondylitis patient; material...
GCTGAGTTTTGCTCAGTTTGAAGCGGAATGGCGCTCCGTTCCTCTGGAACGGATGCGCAGTTCTTGCGGAATATGCAGCATGCCGAAAGGGATGCCTGGGAATGAACTGCGTTTATAAAGAATGGCATCGAAAACGTGACCGATTTCGATGCCATTTGGGCATAAAGCAGGGCTGCCGCCCAGCAAAAAATATTTGCTAATGCGACAGCCCCCAGTTTACACATAAGGATACGATATGGATCTTTTTATGGATTAGTTTTAGGAAATATCCGTATGGTTATCATTTTAAAATATTCATACGTGAGAAACAAAATCTTTACGCTGCGGTGTAAAAATATCCAGGATCACAGCGTCTTCCAGTGCTACTGCTCCATGCAGTTCATTCGGCGCCACATAGTAGCTGTCGCCAGCACACAAGATATACTGTTTTCCCTCTACCTCATACCGAAAGCTGCCAGACAAAATATAACTGACCTGTTCATGAGGATGACGGTGTGCTTCTCCCACAGCGCCTTTTACAAAGCTTGCTTCTACTCCCATCATTCCGCCACCATGTGCTAAAATCCTGCGGGTGATGCCCGGCGCTGGGTTGGTTGGAATAATGTCATCATACTTTAAAACCATGTATTACACCTTCTTTACGCCTTTGTTTCTTTGTCCATCAGATGAAAGCTTGGCCACCATTGATTTGGATGACTTCACCCGTCAGGAAAGACGCCTTATCGCTGGCCAAAAATTCAATGACTGTCGCCACTTCCTGCGGATCGCCCAGGCGCTTCATCAGAATGCTGTCCTTCCAGCTTTCCACCAATTTGCGATCGGTTGCCGCATGAAATGCTGTATCGATAGTTCCGGGAGATACGGCATTGACACGAATACCAAATTCGGCTAAATCCTTTGCCAGTGCACGGGTATAGCTCTGAACAGCACCCTTTGCTGCTGCATAAATCGATGCGCCGATTCCACCGCCATTGGTGACGGCAATGGTGCTAAAATTGATAATGGATGGCATGGTGCCCTTCTTCAACAGAGGCAATGCTGCACGGGTGGCAAAAAACACACTGTCAAAGTTCAATGCCATCACTTTGCGCATAAAACTGGTCTCCATTTCGGAAACACGCTGGCGGCCGCCCAGACCACCGACATTATTCACCAACAGATCGATGCTGTCTACATTCTGTGCAATTTCTGCAAAGGCGCGTTGCACATCCGTTTCACTGGTAGAATCGCAAAGGTAAAAACTTGCCTTGATTCCCTGCTTCTGCAGGTGGTCCAACACCTCATCCCGGCGGGTATCATTTACATCTGTCAAAATGACCTCATAACCTGCCAGTCCTAAAATCTCTGCGGTTTTGGAACCGATTCCGCCGGTAGCACCGGTAATAACTGCTCTCATATAAATTATCTCCTTTCAATATAAAAACTTCCATTACAAACCTGTTTTCAATCCCATGCGGATAATATCAGTTTTTGTGTTTTACGGCATCAGCAAATTGGGCACAAACAGCGAAATCTGTGGGATGAATGTCACCATCAACAACACAGCAATCATGGCAAAATAGAATGGCAACAAAGATCGTGTGACTTTTTCGATGGATATTTTACCGATAGAGCAGCCCACAAAGAGCACTGCACCAACAGGCGGTGTACACAAACCAATCGCCAGGTTCAGAATCATCATAATACCGAACTGGATGGGGTCCATACCAATGGACTGAGTCACCGGCAACAGGATCGGTGTTGTGATCATAATTAAGGGTGCCATATCCATAACGCATCCCAGTGCCAACAGCAGCAAATTGATAAGAAGTAATAATACGATGCGATTGCTGCTGATTCCCAGCAGTGCGCTGGTCACCAATGCCGGCACCTGCAGGTAAGCCAGCAGCCAGCCAAAGACATTACAGCAGGCCAGCAGCGCCAGAACCATGGACAGTGTCTTCAGCGAATTATCCAAAATCTTACCAATGGTCCGTAACGGAATTTCACGATAGACAAAAAAGGTGATGATAAATGCATACAAACAAGCAATAGCTGCACTTTCTGTTGCCGTAAACACACCGCCAATAACACCACCGATGATAATAATGGCAGTCATCAGGCCGAGGATGGCATCTGCCGTCACTTTCAAAGCCTCACGCAGGGAAATTTTTTTACCCTTAGGATAATTTCTTTTCACTGCGATAACATAGCTGACAATCATCAAAGCAATGCCAAGTGTAACACCTGGTACCATACCACCCAAAAACAGCTTGCCTACAGAAAGACCACCTGCACTGACAGCAAAAATAATCATATTATGGCTAGGCGGAATGATCAGGCCTTGACAGGCACTGGTGATGGTCACATCCACCGAATAATCGGCATCATAACCGCTGTCCTTCATCATGGGGATCATCATTGCGCCAATGGAAGACACATCTGCGATGGCCGAACCAGAGATGCCGCCAAAAAAGGTACTGGCCAGAATATTCACCTGCGCCAAACCTCCGCGCACACGACCGACCAACACATTGGTAAATGCAATGATGCGTTTGGAAATGCCACCCTGGCCCATGATCTCACCAGCAAGAATGAAAAACGGGATCGCCATCAAACTAAAGGAATGGATTCCTTTTACCAGCTGAACCATAGTGCTCATCAACGGCAACTGCAGATAGAGGGATGTCAGCACAGAAGATGTCAGCAATGCAAAGGAAATGGGGGTTTTAATCGCCAGCAGGAAAATGAAAGACCCTAACAGAATACAGATGGCAATGGTGTTCATACCGGTTCCCCCTTTCTGTCTTCTTGTTCCTCGTAGCCGATGCACTGTGCAAAGGCAAAATATGCAATTAGGATGCCACTGACGGGTATCACAGCATACAATGTGGCGGACGGCCAACGTGTTGCCGCCATCACATTATTCATGGTGCTCTGCATCAAAAGCACTCCATACACCGCCATCAAAATTCCTAAAATGCTGACAATAGCCATGGTCACCTTGCTGAAAATGCGCTGCAGTGTGGCCGGCAGAAAATTATAGATCAATTCCACACTCAAATGTAACTTCTGCTTGACACCATAGGCGATGCTGATAAAACCAAACCACACCATCAGTAACATGGATACCTCATCTGACCATGTGATACCGCGTCCAAGGATATATCGATAAAAGACGCTGATGCAGACGAGGATGGTCATGGCCAGCAGCAACAGTTTTGCAACCCAGATACAGACATTCATGAAACAACGAAAAAAGCGATCAATTATTTTCATAGTGCGCCTCCCATCATTTCATGGCACGAATCTGTTCCAGTTCATCCATGTAATCGCCGGCATACTTTTCGTACAGCGGCTCTACGGCCTTTTCAAATTCGCTGCGGTCCTCCAGTTCATTGATTTCACACCCAGCAGCGGTCACCTTATCGATGGACTGCTGCTCCACGATCTCGTACTGTTCCCGTTCATAGATCATAGACTCCTTCGCGGCATCTCGCAACAGCTGCTGATCTTCTTCGCTCAGTTTGTCAAACACCATCTTACTGCAGATCAAAATTTCCGGCGGGGCGGTATGCCCATCCAGTGTGAGGTACTTGGCCACTTCATAATGGCTGTTCTGGTCATAGCTGACCCAGTTGTTTTCTGCACCGTCGATCACACCTGTCTGCAGGGAGCTGTATACTTCACCAAAAGCTATCGGTGTGGGAGATGCGCCCAGCGCTGTCACCATGTCAATCATGAGCTGGCTTTGGGGCACACGCAGCTTCAGACCCTTCATATCGCTCAATTGGGTAACGGGATGCTCGGCGTTATAAAAATTACGTGTACCTGCTTCGTACAGAGCCAGACCTACAAAGTTGGAATCTTCCACGCTGGCCAGCATCTCATCGCCCAGTTCCGAGTCAATGACTTTGTGCATGTGTTCTGGGCTCTCAAACAAGAACGGCATCTGGAACAGGTTGAGTACCGGCGAAAATTCCGTCATCGGTGACAGGTTGACACGCGTCAGATCGATAGCGCCAAACTGCACCTGTTCGATCACAGCTTGTTCATCGCCGCCCAGCTGACCACCGGTGAATACCTGGATATCGATATTTCCACCCGATTTTTCCTTTACTAACTCAGCAAACTTGATAGCACCCATGGTGGCTGGATACGTATCATTCTGTGTCTCGGCCAAACGCAACACAATGCCACCACCCGCCTTTGTCCCACCATTCGACGTGGAAGTGCCTGTGGAAGTGTCTGTGGAAGTGTCTGTGGAAGCGTTCTGTGCAGTGCCACATGCTGTGCACAGTAAAAGAGTTAGTGCCATAACCGCTGCTAAAGTTTTTTTCATATTTCCTCTCCCTTTCCTCTGTTGTTTTTTGTTTTTCTATGTCTCGATTATAACGAATAAAAGCGTGCACGAGAATGCACGCTTTTGCGCTGCACATTCATTTTTTTGCGAAGTGCAGCAAAGAATCATATAAGATTTTTGCGATCAATTAGCACTAATTTGTCAGATTCGCATTTTTTTGATACTCGGAAGGCGTCATGCCCACTTCTCGTTTGAATACACGCGCGAAATAATTGGGTTCGCTGTAACCCACCTGGTAACACACCTCTTTGACCGATGTGCCCGGTTGTCGCAACAATTCCTTTGCCCGATTGAGACGAAAAGCCGTGAGATAGTTGATAAAGCTGGTACCAAATGCTTGCTTGAACATGCGACTGAAATAATAGGTGCTAAACCCCACCTGATGTGCCACCTCTTCCATGGTCAATTCCTGACGATATTGCCGCAGAATCATTTCTTCTGCTTGATGCTTCCAGTCCTCTCCTGCTGTCTCCTGACAGATGATACGATCGATGAGACGCTGCACAAACTGCACTGCATACTGTTTCATAATCTGCGAATTCTTCATCTCCATCACCTTGCCATAAATCATATATGCAGGTTCCACAGTGGTCATCTCAGCAGCCGTACGATTGAGCAACATCAACCATTCACACAACTGCCCTTTGGGTTCTGGGCTGTATAAAAATAAAGCTTCCAATGCGAGATCCAGTTGACTAAATAGTTCGGTATACTGTCGCTGCCGCATCAGGGCACACAGTGCAGCATCTGCAGATGCGATCTCTTTGGCCATCACAGACTGCTTTTGTAGATGATAGAACTGGATCGCATTTGTTTTGCTGTAAGCACGGTGTGCCTGTTGTACCAGATGAGGAATATCTAAAGCCTCCATACTAGGGTTACTAACCCCGATCCCTGCTACACAATGCTGCTGCATAGTCACCTGACGTATGAACTCCTCCAGCCAATGTAAAAGCTGACTGCGGACAGGTTGTATTTCCGTACTGATGAGCAAATAGATGCGGCCATAATGCTTACATAACTGTACCTGCATTTGCGGTTCCAGCAGTTGCTGTACCGTTTCACAACAAATATCCAACAAATATTGATTGGTATTTTGTTTCCCATATTCCACATCTGGGAAAAAGATAGCCACAGTATAACTGCTTTGGGCGATCCCCATCTCTTCCACCAAAGTGTGAATGGAAGAATCATCTGCACCGCCAAACAGCAATTCTGCCAGCATTTCCCCTTCTAAATAACGGTCAGCCAGGCAGATTTTTTTCTGTGCCTGTATCAGATTTTCCTGCTGACTGCGCACCTCATCCACAGCGCGCATCGCCTTTTGCAACATTTCCACAATCATTTCATCTGTAGATGGCTTTACAAGAAAATCCATCACCCCAATATTGATACATTCCTTTGCATAATTAAAATAGGTAAAACCGGTAAGCATCACAATCTTACAATTCGGTTGTGCCTGCATGATGGCGCGTGCTGCATCAATGCCATTCATCGCCGGCATTTTAATGTCCATCAACACAATATCCGGCACGAACTCCTGACCGATTTCCACTGCACGTTTACCATTTTCCGCTTCTTGGATTTCAAAAATTTCCGGCATATGTTCCTGCACCGCACTGCAAATGGCACTTCGCTCCAACCTTTCATCGTCAGCAATCAGTAATTTATACATCTTTCTCCTCCTGCTCATCCAACGGGATCGAAATTTCCACCAGGGTTCCTTTCCCCGGGGCAGAAGATATTTTCATCCTTCCCCCTGGCATCATATTCACACGCTGGCGCAAATTGGACAGACCGATTCCTGTGGTATGCCCGGTATGTGCGCGCGGCACATCGGCACATACCTGTTCCCGCACGATGCGTTTCATCCCAACACCATTGTCATAAACCCGCAACCGCAGGCGACCATGTCGTTGCGATATCTTCACAAGGATCATTCCGCCGTATTCCAGATCCTCAATACCATGAATCAGGCTATTCTCTACCAACGGCTGTACCAACATGCTGGGCACCAGGATACGCTCAAAGCCATCCGCGCCCTCCACACGATAATCAATCCGTTCTTCAAACCGGTGATTTTGAATAAACATATATTGATCTACAACATGCAGCTCCTCCCCCAATGTGGAATAGGTATTAAGATGATCCAAATTATACCGAAACAGATCAGCCAGACAGCATACCAGCTGAATGGCTGTTTCCTTTGGTTCGTGTGCAATGGCCCGTGCAATGGCATTGAGCGTATTAAACAGAAAATGCGGGTTTACCTGGCTCTGTAACGCCAAATAACGAGCCTCCTTTAATAGCTCTACATTTTTAATATTTTTCATTTCCTCCTCATGCAATCTCTCTTCCAGCTCTGCCTTATGCAGCAGGGTTTGAATCGCCAAGGAAATATCATCTTTCATCACATTGAATGTTCGCGTTAAAGCACCGATTTCATCGTCATGTATCACCGGCACATCAGGCAGAGCCAGTTCACCACGGCTAATGCGTTTTGCAGTCTCAGAGAGTGCGCGGATCGGCTTTGTGATCCAATTGGAAAAAAAAGCAGCAAACAACATCAGCAGAATACAGCCCACCACCAGAATACACTGACTGACTCGCCCTACATATAACGCCTTCTTTTCCAACTGATCTGTCTGAACGCTGTTTTTCTCCACCAGCAAATTCAAATACTCATTTACATAGCCCGGAATATACTGATTGATCTTTTGTCCAGCGTAATAATCCAGATAATAATCGGTCTGCTTCGCCTGCACTGCCTCTACGGCGCAGTCATAATATGTAATCATGGAAAGAGATGCATTTTGGATGGCATGAACCATATACCATTCAGAAGTCGTGTGCGATTGCTCCTGCAATACTTGTATACGATTACTGGCCTGCCGGCAACTTTCCCGATAAAAATCCAGATTTTCCAGTGATGGATTTTTCATATAGTTGTCCAACGTATAATTAATTTGATTGATGGCATTGGAAATGTCTCTTACATGAAAATACTCCTGCTGTGAGGATTGCTGAAATGATATCATTTGAAACATTTGGCCCGTATAAAAGGTTGTAATAATAATATTTACTATAATAATCAGGATAAATGCCATCATTAGCTTTGTTTTCAAAGACCATTTCTCCATCCATACCCGCATAAGCCACTCCTTTTTTATCAATAGGATTTTATCATTTTCCCCCAATTAAAGCCTCATATAATTGAAATTATTATACCCTTTTTCATATTGCATTGCAAGTATCCCCATGTAAACGAAACATAGATTATAAAATACATCCATCCTATTGATGAACTGCCCCCCAAACTATACGGTCAAAAGAGGAACTTCTTCATGAGCTGACTTTAACCAAGCAAAGAGGATATTCCATTAAAAGACAGGAACCGAAAAGACTCACCTTCTGTTGTGGCGCTCCCATTTTTGACTACCCAAAAGTAGGAGCGCTGCCATTTTCTCTCTGCTCTTGCCATTGAAAATGACAACAAAGAGCAAATGGCAAACGCCCTAAAGGCGGTCGCTACAGGAATTTCAAAAATTGCTGGCTGTACATTTTCATGATTCGACCCTATCCGAAAAATCCCATGTGTTGGTTAGTCCAGCAAAATGGCAATCATCGCGACATATATAAAGGCCAGAAAAGATAAGACTAACTTATCACATCTGGTCGCAGTGCATAAGATACAGGGTTTTACACTTGACACGACCACCTCAATTCATCACCGATTCAGCTTGCTTAGTTGCACGAATGTACAGGCAAGCAATGTAAATAAGGCCCTGTTTACTCATTTTTTCAATTTTGCCTCTGGCTCCATTTTCAAAAATTGCTTGTTAATTCAACAACTCCCCCATTGAACTGTATGTTCCATACTGGCTACGCCCCTGTTGAGGTGCTCTTGTAAAAATCAGTTTTTCAAATTTTTCTTAACGGTTCACCTATAACAGCTTGCTGCGTAGCCATCCTCTCAAAGAGGATGTTCCGGGGTCTGGGGGCTGACCCCAGCAAGCAGTTTTTGCAAAGATGCTCCAAAGGAGAATTTGCAAAAACGAGCAAACCTGTACAGGTTTGCACTGCTTGCCAAACTGTGAAACTATAAAAAGGGGCTGTCGCACTAACGTGCGGCAGCTCATTTCATATTCCCAACACAAAACGCCGAGCTTCGAAAAGCCCGGCGTTCGTGGTATAATCAGTTTATGCGACTAAACAAAATAATACAGAGAGATTATACCTCTTTTTCTCTGTATTATCAAATCAAACTTCCGCTGGATTTAGAGATTTCTATTCCATCTGATGATCCGGTTCGTCTGGTAAGTGCCTTTGTGGAGGAAATGGACCTTTCTGAACTGTATAAAACTTACAGCAGGATCAGAAAAAATCAGGCAACGCCGCGTCAGATGCTGAAACTCGTCATCTATGCAGTAATGAATCGAATCTACTCAAGCAGGGATATCCAAAAGGCATGCAAACGTGATATCAACTTTATGTACCTTCTGGAAGGAATGCCGACTCCTGACCATGCAACGATCGCGCGTTTTATCTCCCTGCATTTTTCGGCTTGTGCAAAGGTACTGCTTGCCCAAATGTCAGATCTGCTCTATCTTCTTGGTGAGATCTCAGGAAAGACCATTTTTATTGATGGCACCAAGATCGAGTCTGCAGCCAATAAATATACCTTTGTATGGAAACGGGCTGTTACGAAAAATCAGGCCCGGTTATACACAAAACTATCTTCTTTTGTGGCTGAATGTGAAGAACTCTATGGAATCAGGACCGTATACCAAGACCGGATATCCATCCACACATTAAAACGGTTAAAGAAGCAGTTGTGCCGCATAAAAGTGCAGGAGGGAATTGTGTTCGTGCATGGAATCGGGCGTAGAAAAACACAATTACAGAAATCTCTGGAACAGCTGGATCAATATCTGGAGAAACTAAAGGAATATACAAAAAAGCTGTATACGCTTGGGGATAGAAACAGCTATTCCAAAACAGACCCTGACGCAACCTTCATGAGAATAAAAGAGGACGCGATGCTGAATGGACAGTTAAAGCCTGCTTATAACATTCAGCATGGAGTGGATTCTGAATACATCACATGGATCGATATCAGCCCGCACCCTACCGATACACGTACCCTGATCCCGTTTTTGAAAGACATGGAGAATCACCTGGGATTTAAGTATTCAGAAGTCGTTGCAGATGCCGGGTACGAAAGTGAAGAAAACTATCTTTTCATTGAGGAAAACGGACAGACCGCCTATATAAAGCCGCAGAACTATGAGATTTCGAAGACCCGAAAATACAAAAAAGACATCAGTAGAAGGGAAACCATGGAGTACCATGCAGACAGGGACAGCTACATCTGCCTCAACGGAAGGGAACTAACTGTCACAAATGAACGCAGAAGTAAAACAACTAGCGGATATGTCAGTGTAAAAACTTATTACAGAAGCCCAGACTGCACTGGTTGTCCTTATAAAACGGAATGTATCAAGGGAAACAACTGCAAAACACCTATGGAAAAGCGCAATAAAGTGCTGATGGTTTCAAAAACAATGAGCCAGAAACGCGCAGAAGATCTGGAACGGATCACAAGTGAGTATGGAACGATGCTCCGTATGAATCTCAGTATTCAGGCAGAAGGTTCTTTTGCTGACGTAAAAGAGGACATGAATTTTCGAAGATATCTGTATCGTGGAAAGGCAAATGCACTGGCAGAGAGCATCCTTCTGGCGATGGGACGAAATATCAATAAGCTCCATTGCAAGATTCAGACCGGAAGAACGGGAAGTTATCTTTTTCCATTAAAAAGGGCATAGATTTTGATAGTTGAAAACAAAACAGCCTGAAATAAGGCATGCCTGCAAATTCCGGCTCATCTGACTACGCATTCCGCTAAGAGCTGATCAGTCTTTCCGGATGTAACTGAACGCGTTTCC
>ENA-USUA01001514-USUA01001514.1-human-gut-metagenome-genome-assembly--contig:-NODE-1514-length-10260-cov-396.996759_pt1 | contig 10260 bp, 5 predicted proteins | sample MGYA00250057_ERZ773390 | MGnify/ENA primary metagenome ERZ773390 (study PRJEB29103, sample SAMN06111941) | human gut metagenome | biome: human gut; feature: ankylosing spondylitis patient; material...
ACCTGGGTCCACACAAGTTGCCACTCATCGGAAGAGCCGACTGGAACGACTGTCTGAACCTGAACTGCTTCTCCTGGGACCCTAACGAGAGTTTCCAGACCACCGAAAACAAGGGCGAAGGAAGCAAGGCAGAGAGTCTGATGATAGCCGGTCTGTTCGTTGTTACCGGCAAGGATTATGTGGCTCTGTGCAAGCAGCTTGCCAAGGAAGCTATGGAAAGCAAGGAGGGCGAAATAGCCGGTCTTGCAGAGGAAGATTATTTGACAGAAGCCGAGCGCATGCAGCAGGCTGTAGATGAGATGAACGAGGCTGTGAAGCAGCATGGATGGGACGGTGAATGGTTCCTCCGCGCTTACGATTTCTTCGGCAACAAGATTGGTAGTGATGAGAACGAGGAAGGCAAAATCTTCATCGAGAGCCAGGGCTGGTGTACGATGGCTGGTATCGGCCTGGAAGAAGGACTCTGCGATAAAGCACTGGATAGCAGCAAGAAACGACTGGAATGCGAGCACGGAATGGTGCTGAACAACCCAGCCTACACCACCTATCATGTAGAAATGGGTGAGATTTCTTCTTATCCTGAAGGCTACAAGGAGAACGCCGGTATCTTCTGCCACAACAATCCTTGGGTCATCATCGGAGAGACTGTAGCCGGTCGAGGCAACGATGCCTGGAGCCATTATACCAAGATTCTGCCTAGCTATGTAGAGGAAAAATATCAGACACTTCACAAGGTTGAACCATACGTAAACTGCCAGATGGTAGCCGGTAAGGATGCAGCCAAACCGGGCGAAGGAAAGAACTCCTGGCTCACCGGTACAGCAGCATGGATGTGGTATACAGTATCAGAATTCATCCTCGGCATCAAGCCAGATTATGAAGGTTTGCTCATCGATCCTTGTCTCCCAAGCACCGCTAAGGAGTATGAGGTAACCCGCAAGTTCCGTGGTGGCGAATACCATATCACAGTAAAGAATCCTAGCGGAAACCAGAAGGGCGTGAAGCAGATTACAGTGGATGGCACTCCTATCTCAGGCACCGTCATTCCTTGCTCTGAAGGCAAGCATGAAGTAGTGGTTGAGATGTAAATCTGCCAAATTTTATCAAGTTACGATTTGAAAGTTCAATGTAACGAAACTCCTTTTCATACCCATACGTCGTGTTTCACAACGTATGGGTATCCCAATAAACATTTGACGCCCTATTTTAGGGCGTCAAATATCTTATCTATCTGATAATCTATCACTTAACTTTTAATACAAGCACATATTCAACAGTATCAAGAGTAAGATTCTAAGTCTCTATCATTGACTCAGTTCCTCAATAACTCAGTTCCTCAGTTTTTTTCTAGGGGGTATATAGCCCTTATAGTTCAAAGTTGTTTTAAATTGTTATATATTATTATATATAATATATAATAAACTTCTAAATAAAGACAAAAGTGAAGGGTCAGAGAAAAACTGAGGAACTGAGTTATTGAGGAACTGAGTCATTGCAGTAAAAACATCATAACCCTCATAAACACCTGATTTACTGCTTAACTCTATACTTTAAGAGAGCAAAGCTATGAGTTGCGACCCATAAAACTATGAGTTGTCACCCGCAAAACTATGAGTAAGGAAGTTTAACTACTTTCAATCTGAAAGCACATTTCAAACATTTCCTTATCACACCCCCAAATTTGGCAGTATCAGAGAAAAGTTGTATCTTTGCACGGAATTCCATCCATTCCTTCCATTCCATCCATATCTACCATACCTTCCAACTCCTTCCATACCGCTCCTTCCATACCGCTCCTCCCATGCCATCCCCACAACTCTTTCCGCCCAGCTTCAGCACACGTCTCTCCATCCGAAGTATTAAAAGGAAAAAGATAAAAAAGGTATGGCTTTTCGAGTTATTTTTTGTACTTTTGCAGCCGATAACGCATTTTGCGAACAAAACAGGATTCTTTAAAGAAAAGAAAGGAAATAACAATGAAGAAAATATTATACTTTGTGGCAGCCCTGGCTGCTGCATCCTTTATCACTACGACGGGTACCAGCTGCAAGTTTGCACCCGACCAGCATGACGGCGACACGGTAGCTGCCAGCGAGTTTTACCCGATAGATACCTCTGCGGCTCATGCCAAGAAGATGGCGAAGATTGCTGCCATCAAGAACGGAAAAGACAGTGTAGGCATCTATTATGTGGGCAGCAATTCTACCAAAGACCTCATCGAACTCGTATCCTATCCTTCACGCCGCGACACGATGATGTACAGCAAGACCCGACACATAAAGGTGAAGGGCAATGCCGACATCAACCACGTGGTTCGTGTAGACTTCTATCTGCATAACGGCAAGGATTCACTGGTGAAATATGTGGAGGAAGTGGAGCTCAAAACAAAAGAATAAAGCACCCCAAGCACACAAAAAAGGCTAGCATACAAAAACGCACACTAGCCTTTTTCGTATTTTATCTTACCTGAATTTCAAATCACTAATAACTAATCACTAATCATAGAATCCCGGCTGCTTGTACTCAATGCCCAGTTCATCATCTACTGTCGCGATGACACCCTGAATCTGACCCATGGCAAACATACGGCCGAGGAGAGTGTAACCGGCATTGTGACCATGATTGCTCTCATCGAATACGCCACCTGGCTCATCGGTGAAGGTCATACCGTGGTCTACTCGCATTGGCAATCGACGGCCGGAATTGCACTTGCCTTCCTGCTCTGCCTTCTCGAAGATGCGGCAAAGATCTATCAGATGGCCGCGACCACCCAGGTGGGAAGCCTCTGTAAAGTTGCCGTTAGGGAAAATGTAGCAAGAGCGCAGATGAACAAAGTGAGTGCGGTCAGCAAACTGCTTAGCCATTGCCACACAGTCGTTGTGCTCGCCGGCAGAGAATGAACCTGCACAGAAAGTCAGACCATTGTGCTTGTTTGGCACAGCATCGAGCATCCACTGGATATCCTCGGCACGACCGATGATTCTTGGCAAGCCGAATACAGGATAAGGAGGATCGTCTGGGTGAACACACATGTTGATGTCGTACTCATCGCAGATTGGCATGATAGCCTCCAGCCAGTACTTCATGTTCTCTTGCAACTTCTTCTTGTCGATGCCATCATAAAGCTTCAACAGGTCGCGGAACTTCTGGACAGGAGCTGAATCGCCCTCGCTGAAGTTACCCGATACGAAGCCCTGGGTCTTGATGATGATATTCTCTACCAAGGCATGATCCTGCTCTGGTGTAGAAGTCTTCTTGATTTCATCAGCCTCAGCCACGAGGTCTCTGCCCCACTTGTGTTCCTTAGAGAACTCAGCCCAATCCTCACGGGCACCTTCACGCTGCAGGATATAGATATCAAAGTAGGCAAACTCGCCCCAGTTCATATAGAGGTTGTTGGCTCCATTAGGATTCTCATGTGCCAAATCGGTACGAGCCCAGTCTAATACAGGCATGAAGTTGTAGCAGATGCATTTGATGCCTTCCTCGCCCAGGTTGCGGAGACTCTCCTTGTAAACCTCAATCTGATGATCACGGTCAGGACCACCATATTTCAGGGTTTCAACAACAGGCAAAGACTCTACCACGCTCCATTTCATACCATAAGACTCGATGTACTCCTTGAGTTCATGAATCTTCTCGCGGGTCCAAACCTCACCCAGAGGCACATCGTGCAGTGCAGTCACGATGCCCTCAACACCTATTTGCTTCAACTGTGCAAGAGTAATTTTATCTTTCTTGCCAAACCAGCGCCATGTTCTTTCCATATATTATATAATGTATAAGTCGTTAATCAATTATCTTGCAGAAACATACTTGTGCAATGTCTTTCTTACAGCACCCTCGCCAGCGAAGAGTTCCTTCACCATGCCCTCAATCTGCTCGCCGAAGCCAGCCTCATAGAGGTCGAGACCAAATACATCCTTGCGACTGTAGAGATTCTTGAGGCATGAGTAATCCTGATCAGCCTTGCCTACTTCAAGAGGAGCTACGATAGCCTGGAGCTCTGCCAACAATGGGTCAGAAGATGGCTCAAATGGCTTCAGGTTATCATCCAATGCCTTGAGATAACGGGCATAACCTGCCAATACCAGAGGAATCAACACAAGGTTGCTCTTGTCGAGACCGCGGTCGATATACTTCTTGATAGTCTCACCGAAACGGATAGAGAGTTTCTGGCTGGTATCGGTAGCGATACGCTGAGGAGCATCTGGCATGAATGGGTTAGGCAGACGCTTGTTGATAACGGTACCGATAAACTCGTATGGGTTCAATACACCTGGATCTGTTACTACTGGCATTGCCTCGATATAACCAATCTTCTGGATGAAGGCACGCAAATCCTCATCAGCCATCTCGGCAGAAATCAAGGTATAGTCGAGCATGCAACCATAGATTGACATCGCTGTATGGAGAGGGTTCAGACAGGTGGTTACCTTCATGGTCTCAACCTCATCTACAGTCTTGCGGGATGTATAGAGCGCACCGCCTAACTCCAATGGCGGACGACCGTTGGTATAAGTATCCTCGCAAACGAGATACTGCACTTCCTCGGCATTTACGAAAGGAGCGGTGAAAGTATGCTTCTCGGTGATAATCGTATTGTTATCCTCGAAACCATCCTCAGCGAGCATCGCCTGTACCTTCTCGTGTGGACGAGGAGTAATCTTATCAATCATAGACCAAGGATAGGTAATCTTGCTGCTGTCATTGATATAATCTACGAAACCAGCCTCTACAATACCATCCTGTGCCCAACGCTCAGCATAGGCCTTTACGCCAGCCTTAACATGGTCGCCGTTGTGAGAACAGTTGTCGGTAGACTGAAGAGTAAGTGGCAACTTGCCTGCCTTATAACGCTCATAGAGAAGAGCGGTAAGCTTACCCATAGCAAATACTGCATCAAGACCACGTGCCAGATCAGCATCATTATAAGAATATCCCTTCTCGGTGATGGTGAAAGTAACCATCTGCAAAGTTGGAGCCTGGAAAATCTGAACCAGACGCGCCCAGTCGTCAGCAAACTGCTTGTCAGCCTTGATACTTTCGGTAACAGATGCGATAACCTTCTTTTCGATAGTACCATTAGACTGGAGGCTTACGAGAAGAGAGAGATTATTGTAAGGACGATAAGCCTTATCGATAATTTCGTAGTCGAAGCTTTCAGCAACAATAACACCACGATCGTACTTGCCGGTGTTAAGTGCATCGTTGAGAATAGCAGCAGGGAACGCACGGAAGATGTTACCTGCACCAAAGTGAACCCAAGTAGGTTCATCATGTGTCTTCTTAGCTACAGCAGCAATATCATACTTAGGGAGTTCATAACCTTTGGCTTCCCATTCTGCAGCTTGAAAGTTGTTAGAAAGAATGTCATTCAGTTTCATAATTAATAATTATTGATGTTGTTTTATGTAAATTTTTATCTTTTTATAAGCAATACAATGATTCCTCTTCTGTTGAGTCGGGGCAAAATTACGAATTTAATCTGAAATACCGCTCCTTTTTAGAGATTATTTTAAAATCTTGAACAATCAGAAACATAAATTGAACAAAAAGAAATGTTACGGTAACCCAAAAAAATACTTTTCGCCCTGTTTCTATTTTAACCGGTAGTAGACTATTTGTATACACTTTACAGATTATCCAGTTCCTTGATCTGCTTTTTCGGTGTCACTCCAAGTCCCTTCAGGCTCTCTACCCTTCTCATCACATTGCCGGTGCCGTCATAGAGTTGCTTCTTAGCCTTATCAAAAGTACCCGACAGGCGGGTTATCAGATCACCCACACTCATAAAGGTATCTTCGAAGCCAGCCACCTTATCATACAGGTCAGCAGCCGTCTTCACGATTTTCTCCACATTCTTGTTCTGCCGGTCATACTGCCAGAGATTATAGGCAAGCTGGAGTGCCATGAGCAGATTGCTTGGTGAGATGATGATAATCTTCTTCTGATAAGCATAACGGCTGAGATCCGGCTGCTGCTTCATGGCTGCGATATAGCTGGTCTCGTTAGGGATGAACATCAGAACGAAACCGATGGCATCATCCACCAGTTTGGAATAGTCTTTGGCTGCCAGTTCATCAATGTGCTTTCGTACGCTCAGCGCATGTGCCTTCATCAGGCGTTCCTGTTCAGCCTCATCTTCTGCTGCCAGAGCATCGGAATAGGCGGTAAGCGAAACCTTGGAATCGATGACCACACTTCTGCCTTCCGGGAATCTGACGATGACATCCGGACGATAGTTCTTTCCCTCTTCATCTTTCGTATTCTCCTGAATGAAGAATTCCTCATCTTTACGAAGTCCGCTGTTCTCCAGGATGGTTTCCAGCACCATCTCGCCCCAGTCGCCCTGCATCTTGCTGTCGCCCTTCAATGCCTTGGTCAGGTTGGCAGCATCGGAGCCAATCTTCTCGGTCTGCTCCTTCAGGTTCAGTACAGCCTGCTGCTGTTCCTGCTGGAAGAGTTTCATCGTTGCCTCGAAGGTGTTCTGCAGTTCCTTCTTGTTCACCTCGTTCTGGGTTTTGCTCTCCTCTACCGATTTCTTGAAATCAGCAAACTGTTCCTTGATAGGTTTCAGGAGTTCATCCATCTGCAGACGGTTGTTTTCCTGCAGAGCCGACTGCTTGGCAGCCAACTGCTCAGCCGCCACCTTCTGCTGTTCTATCGTCATTCGCTGCATTTCCTGCTTCAGGCTCTCGAGTTTCTGTGCCCACTGCTGGTCGCTTTCCGTCCTGAGTTTTGCCGCATACAGCCGCTCGTTCTCCATTTGAGATTTCATTGATTGAACCTCAGAAGCATGATGCAGTTTTGTCTGTTCGATGTTTGCCGCCAGCACCTGAGTCTTCGCTACGAGCTGGGTTTTCTCCTCTCCCGCACTTTTTGCTTCCATCAGTTTCCCTACGAAGAATCCGATGGCAAGCCCTATGATGATTCCAATTACTATTTCCATTTATCCTTGTTTTTGAATGATTCTGTAAATCTGCAAAAATTATGATTTGCAAAAGTAATCATTTCAAGACATAACACCAAACATCATGGGGGATTCTTGTAGATATTTAACTCTTCTGCATTTTACTATGCAAACAAAAAGAGCGCACCACTATTGGCACGCTCTTTTCTTTAACTCATTTTTTTTAAATATACATTATCGGTTGGCAGTAGGCCACTGATAAGTATCAGTGCAATGGATATCAGCACTCTGGTCGGCAATCATCAACTTGAAGTCGCCTTCCTCCAATCTCCATTTGCCATTCCAACCTACGAAGGCCAAATCGTCTGCCTTTAATTCAAATGTCATGGTCTTGGTCTCACCAGGCTGAAGTTCCACCTTGTCGAAGGCACGGAGACGACGGCCATCAGGCACCATACTGGCGATGAGATCGCTGCTGAACAGGAGGACACTCTCCTTGCCTGCCACCTTTCCCGTATTCTTCACATCCACGCTCACCTTGATGATGTCGCCGTGGCGGAAATCAGACTGAGAAACCTTCAGGTTGCTATATTTGTAAGAGGTGTAGCTCAAACCATATCCGAAGCCCCACTGCTGGGTAATCTTCGCATTGTAGTCGTAAGCACCTTCCATCGTACCCACCTCCTCACTCTTCTTGAAGTCATAGTTGGCGAGCGAATTGATTTCCTTAGGATAGGTGTAAGGCATCTTGCCACTGAAGTTTGACTTGCCCGATACCAGGTTTGCCAAGGCATCGCCGCCCATGTTGCCAGGGATAAGGATGTCGATGATGCCCTGTGCCAATGGTTCGATGTCAGCGATGAGACGAGGGCGACCTTCATTCAATACCAGAACGACAGGCTTACCGGTCTTGGCGAGTTCCTTCACGAGATTGCGTTGGTTCTCTGAAAGCCAAAGGTCGGTCAGATTGCCCGGAGTCTCTGTGTAAGAGTTCTCACCGATGCAGGCAACGATAACATCAACATTCTTTGCTGCATCAACTGCGCCCTGAATCTGAGGTTCGTTCTCCTCCCAGTATTTTCCCTTCTCATTATAGGTAACACCCTGGTTCAAGATAACATTCTCCTTGCCATACTCATTACAGAATGCCTCATAGATGGTATTGTACTTGCCGGCAAACTCATCGGCACGATGTCCCTGCCAGGTATAGCTCCATCCACCATCCAGGCAGCGCATCTGATTGGCATTAGGACCCGTAAGGAGAATCTTCTTGCCATGCTGCAAAGGAAGGATATTACCCTTGTTCTTCAGGAGCACCATACTCTCAGTAGCTCCCTCCAAGGCGAGCTTGGCAAACTCCTCGCCACCAAACTTAGGATAATTCTTCAGTTTCTGGGTTGGGTTCTTGAAGAGGTCGAGACGGTACTTCATGCGAAGCACACGGCGACAGGCATCGTCGATGCGACTCATCGGAATCTTACCTTCCTTCACCAGTTCTACAAGGTAGCCACAAGCATCGCAAGAATAAGGTTCCATAATCATGTCGATACCGGCATTGATGGCAATGCGGAGCGCATCCTTCTTGTCCTTTGCCACCATCTCACGAGTATAGAGATTGTTGATGTCTGCCCAGTCGGTGATGAGCACACCATCCCATCCAGTCTCTTCCTTCAGCCATCCTGTCAGGATGTCCTTGTTGGCGTGCATCGGCATACCATTGACGGAAGCGGAATTCACCATCACGGTCAAGGCTCCAGCCTGCAGACCCGCCAGGAAAGGAGCGAAGTGCTTCTCTCGCAAGTCGGCAGGAGAGATATAGGCTGGCGTACGGTCTTTACCGGTCCAAGGCACACCATAGCCCATGAAGTGCTTCATTGAAGTGGCAATGTGATACTGGTCGATGTTGTTTGGGTCCTCACCCTGGAAACCATAGACCATCGCCTTGCCCATCTCTGAACTGAGGTAGCAATCCTCGCCAAAGTTCTCCCAGATGCGAGGCCAACGGGCATCACGACCGAGGTCAACGGTAGGACTGTAAGTCCAAGGCACGCTCACCGCACGAGTCTCATAAGCGGTAGCCTCAGCCGAACGGCGAGCAATCTCACGATTGAAGGAGGCAGCCACATTGATGTTCTGCGGGAAGAGGGTTCCGCCCTGTGTATAAGTAGAACCATGGTTCTGGTCGAGACCGAAGACACAAGGGATGCCGATGCGCTTCATCGAGATCTTCTGGATTTGCGCAATGTACTTCTCCCACTGCTTGGCTGTAGGAGCGCAAGTATTTGGAGCGTTGAGGATAGAGCCAATCTTATAGCGGGAAAGGATAGAATCGGTCTTGTGCTCGTCGATATAGAACACACCGTTCTTGTCGTTGGCACCAAAAAGGTCAGTCACCAATTCCATCATCTGGCCTATCTTTTCCTCCAAGGTGAGTTTCTTCAGAGTTTGTTCTACCTGAGCCTCTATCTTAGGGTCGCTCTTGATAACTGGAACATTGGCACTGGCTGTATAAGCCAATGCCAACATTGAAATAGATAATAATATTTTCTTCATAAGTCGTAAAGGTTTGACGTTTTATGATAAAACGGAAATCTTTCCAATATATTATTCAATAGTTACTTTTTTTACGGTGTAACCGTCACCCACGAGGAGGAGACCATTCTGCTCTGTCAAGAGTTGGATAGAGAGGCCGGTCAGTTCAAACTCCCATTTAGCAGGTCCATTCACCATGATGTCGCCACGCTCTGGGTCGCCCTTACCAGTAAGGATGTTATTCCACCAAGAGGTAGCAGCGGTACCCTGACCATTTCCATCTACATAGACACGGAGGATGGTGCCAGCCTTCACCTTTGAGAGGAAGGTATCCTTCAAGGCATCGAATGGTGTACTCCATGTCACGGCAAACTCACCTTCCCAGAGGGTGTTCTCCATAGATGGACGTGGCTCTGTAGTTACCTTGATGGTACCGCTAGGGAACTGGTTGCCCTCACCATCTACCAAAGTGATATCATAGTCACCATTCTCCAAACCTGTAGGAGCTGTGAGCTTCAAGGCTGTGCCCTCTTCGAGAACCTCGAAGGCTGCTTCCTTGCTACCTACCATTACTTTAGCAACTGTACCGAGATTCTTGCACTTATGGATAGTGGTCTCAGCACCTGGAGCTACCCAAAGCTCGACGGCATTGGTACCCAAGGCTGGGTCATCGGCAGCAGGAGTTACGGTAACTTTCAAGGTGCGGGATGTGCTCTTACCCTTGGTGGTGGTTGCCACAATCTTCAGTTCATGAATACCTACAGGCAAAGTCTGGTCGATAGTATTACCTTCGGCAATCTGAGTGCCATCGAGCA
>ENA-USUA01001520-USUA01001520.1-human-gut-metagenome-genome-assembly--contig:-NODE-1520-length-10222-cov-6.974864_pt1 | contig 10222 bp, 9 predicted proteins | sample MGYA00250057_ERZ773390 | MGnify/ENA primary metagenome ERZ773390 (study PRJEB29103, sample SAMN06111941) | human gut metagenome | biome: human gut; feature: ankylosing spondylitis patient; material...
GGAGAAAGGTTCCGCAGGAAATGGAGCAAACTATGAAATCGAACAACCTTGCCAAAATGATCGGCAAGCGTGTGGTGCAATCCTGCATCACCATCCTGCTTGTCACTCTGTTCGTCTTTGCCCTCATCCAGATGGTTCCGGGCGACCCCGTAGCCAACTATCTGGGGGCAACCGCCACCGAAGAGCAGATCGCCTATTACCGCCACCTTTATGGTTTCGATCGTCCGGTCATCGTCCAGTATCTCAGTTGGATCGGCGGTCTGTTCCGGGGCACCATGGGCCAGTCCATCAGCTATCAGTCTGAGATCGCTGACATCATCCTGCCCCGTCTGGGCACCACCCTGACCATGGTGATCCCCGCCTTTATCATTGGTACGATCACCGGTATCCTGTTCGGCATCATTGCTGCCAAGAACCGCGGCAAGACCATTGACAGTGTGATCTCCTTCTTTGCGAACATCGGCGTTTCGATGCCCATGTTCTGGCTGGGCATGATGGGAATGCTGGTGTTTGCCCTCAAACTGCGGGTCCTGCCCAGTTCCGGCTATGTGCCCATCACCCGTGATTTTGGCGGTTGGCTCAGCCATATGATCATGCCCATCATTGTGCTGAGTCTGGGTGTCAACGCTGGTTTTGTTCGTCTGACCCGCTCCTCCATGCTGGAAGTCATGCGGCAGGATTATGTGACCACTGCCCGTGCCAAGGGCGTTTCCAAGAAGGATGTTACCTTCAGGCACCAGCTGCGCAACTCCATGATCCCCATCGTCACCACCATGGGTATGCGCCTGGGCTCCATGGTCGGTTCCACCGTCCTGATCGAGAGCCTGTTCGTCATCCCCGGCCTTGGCAGTGTGATGATGAACGGTATCAGCAACCGTGACTTCATGCTGGTGGCGAACGGCGTGCTCATCATCTCCATCTTTGTTGCCATCTGCAACCTCGTGGTCGATATCCTGTACGGCATCATCGATCCCCGCACCCGCTAAAAGGAGGAATGAACTGTGGAAAAAAAGACAAAAAAGAAGGGTCTGCTGGACCGTATCACGTCCTCCCGCGTGTTCCGGGTCATGTTCAGCCGCAAGATCATCGTGGTCTGCGCGATTTTGCTTCTCATCATGGTGCTTATCGCCATCTTCGCACCGGTGATTGCTCCCTATAATCCCAACAAGGATGATCTTTACAATGTTCTGAAGGGCTGCTCTGCCGAGCACTGGCTGGGCACCGACTCCAATGGCCGTGATGTTCTGAGCCGCATCATCTATGGTGCCCGCATCTCCTTTACGGTCGGTATCGTGGCCGTGGTCATTTCCAGCGTTATCGGCATGGCACTGGGCCTGATCGCCGGCATGGCAGGCGGTGTGGTGGATGCCTTCATCATGCGTGTCATGGATGCTATGATGGCTGTGCCCATGCTGATCCTGGCTATGTTTCTGGGCGCGATCCTGGGTCAGGGCCTGGGCAATGTCTGCCTGGCCATCGGCATCTCGATGGTGCCCGGCTACGCCCGTGTCACCCGCGGTCAGGTGCTGAGCGTCCGCAATGCCGATTATGTCACCGCCGGTACCCTGTGCGGTGCATCCCGGATCCGCAACACACTGGTGCATGTGTTCCCCAACTGCCTGTCCGTCAACATCGTCAGCATGACCGCCAGCCTGGGCAGTGCCATTCTGGCCGAAGCGAACCTGAGCTTCCTGGGCATGGGCATCACGCCCCCGACTCCCAGCTGGGGCGCAATGGTCAGCGGCGGCTATAAGTACCTGTCCACCCAGCCCATCATTGCCATTGCTCCCGGCATTGCGATCATCATTGTGGTGCTCTGCTTCAATATGTGCGGCGACGCTCTGCGCGATGCCCTCGACCCGAAGCTGCGCGGCACATTGGGCAGCGGCAAAAAGACCAAGCGCGCAAAGCGCACCAAGAATGTGAAAGAGGTGGCCTGAAATGAGCGACAAGCTGCTGGAAGTCAAAAACCTGAGCGTTGAATATGATACTGAAATTTCCACCGTCTACGCCGTCAATGGTCTGGACCTGGATCTGAACTACGGCGAGACACTGGGGCTGGTGGGTGAGACCGGTGCCGGTAAGACCACCACAGCCCTGAGCGTCATCCAGCTTCTGCCCGAGGGTATCGGTTTTGTGACCGATGGCTCCATCAAGCTGGATGGTGTGGATATGCTGAATGCTCCTGAGGAAAAGATCCGTGCCATGCGCGGCAGTGTGGTATCCATGATCTTCCAGGATCCCATGTCTGCCCTGAACCCGGTGATGACCGTGGGAGCCCAAATCATGGAGGTGCTGAAGATCCATCATCCGGAGCAGAGCACTGCTCAACTGGAAGCCCGTGTGGACGAAATGATGGAGCTGGTGGGCATCCCTGCAAAGCGCAAGGTGGAGTATCCCCATCAGTTTTCCGGCGGCATGAAGCAGCGCATTGTCATTGCCATTGCGCTGGCCTGCGAGCCGAAGCTGATCCTTGCCGACGAACCCACCACCGCACTGGATGTGACCATTCAGGCCCAGATGCTGGGCCTGATCAATGAGCTGCAGAAGCGGCTGAACACTGCCATGATCCTCATCACCCACGATTTGGGTGTTGTGGCCCAGACCTGCGAGAAGGTCATGGTCATGTACGCCGGCGAGGCCATCGAGTATGGCACAGCAGAGGATATCTTTGAGACCACCCAGCGCCACCCTTACACCCAGGGGCTGTTCAACGCCATCCCCAAGCTGGATGAGAACACCAAGCGGCTGGAGGCCATTGAGGGGATGATGGCTGACCCCACCCAGAAGATCGAGGGCTGCCGCTTTGCTGACCGCTGCAAATATGCCACTGCGGCCTGCAAAAAGGCCCAGAAGATGCGGGAGGTCACACCGGGCCACTTCATCCGCTGCTGTCGGTTTGATCCGCCGCAGTCCAATACCTGAGCCGGGAGGAAAAAGACAATGGAAGAAAAGATTTTGATCGAGGCAAAGAACCTCAAAAAATACTTCAAAGTCGGCGCAAACAGCCAGCTCCACGCGGTGGACGGCGTGAACTTCAAGATCAGGCGCGGCACCACACTGGGCGTTGTGGGCGAGTCCGGCTGCGGCAAGTCCACGCTGGGCCGCCTGCTGCTGCGGCTCTACGATGTTACCGATGGTCAGATCCTCTACGACGGCACCGACATCACCAAACTGAATGCCAAGGAACTCAAGCCCATCCGTGCCCGGATGCAGATGATCTTCCGGGACCCGTCCGGTTCGCTGGACCCCCGCAAGAGTGTGAAAGAGCTGATCGGGGAACCGCTGAAGATCTATAAAGCCTGCAAAAACCGTGACGAATACGATGCCCGCATCGCCGAGATCATGGAGACCGTCGGCCTGGATGAACGTTATGCAGAGAGTTTCAGCCACGAGCTGGACGGCGGCCGCCGCCAGCGCATCGGCATCGGCCGCGCATTGGCCATGGACCCGGAGTTCATCATCTGCGACGAGCCGGTCTCTGCACTGGACGTTTCCATTCAGGCACAGATCCTGAATCTGCTGATGGATCTGCAGGATGAGAAAAAGCTGACCTATGTCTTTATCACCCACGATCTGAGCGTGGTCAAACACATCAGCCACGAGATCATGGTCATGTATCTGGGCCAGTGTGTGGAATATGCCAAGACCGAGGATCTGTTCAAGAATCCGCTCCACCCCTACACCAAGGGTCTGCTGGATGCTGTGCCCATCCCCAGCCTGAAGGCCAAAAAGCTTTCCACCGAGGTCATGCGCGGCGAACTGACAAGCCCTGTGGACCCGGCTCCCGGCTGCCGTTTTGCAGCCCGCTGTCCCTATGCAACAGATGCCTGCCGCGGCAGGGATATCCCCTTGAAGGAAGTGGAACCCGGCCACTTTGTCAGCTGCACACGTTTTTGAGAACACGGAAAGGCGGGAAAATCGATGACAGAGGAAGAAAAAAAGGCCGTTGCCGAGCAGAAGCAGCGTGAGATGGAAGAGATGATGCGGCAGGCGCAGGAGAGCTACCGGCAGGAATATGCCAGTATGCCCTACGACGGCCCGGTCTATGGCTGCCGCCGGGAGGAGCTGATGCTGCCCATGCAGGACGGAGTGAAGCTCTATACCGAGATCTTCAAACCGGAGGGGCTTGCACAGTTCCCTGTGCTGATCCAGCGCAGCTGCTATCCCAATCAGCAGCCGCTGTATGAGATCAACGGTGCAGAACTGACCCGCCGGGGCTACGGCTATGTGGTCCAGACCTGCCGCGGCACGGGCAAGAGCGAGGGACATTGGGAACCCAACGTCAATGAGCGCCCGGATGGCCGCGATACCCTGCAGTGGCTCAACGATCAGCCTTGGGCAGAGAGCATCGGCTATTTCGGAGCCAGTTATCTGGCCCTGACCGGCTGGGCCATTGCAGATATCGTTCCGCCCAAGGTCAAGGGAATGATGCTGACGGTCTATGGCACCGACCGTTTCAAATCGGCTTATGAAAAGGGGCTGTTCCGCCACGATGTGCTGACTGGCTGGGCAATGCAGAATGCAGGCCATCCGGTCACAGCGGACTATCTGGAAAGCTGCCGCTTCCGTCCCCACGACAAGGTGGATGAAGCGCTGTGGGGTGGAAAGTTGGACTGGTATCAGGACTGGATCCACGCCACCCGCCGCACAGATGCCTACTGGCAGCAGGGCTGGTGGAAGCTGTTAGCCGATGTGCCCGGAAATACCAAGGTTCCGGTGTATATCATCGATGCATGGTACGATCACCATTTTGGCAGTGCCATCAACACTTATGCCTCTCTGGCCCCTGAGACCAAAGAGCACAGCTGGCTGGATATCGGCTGCTGGAATCATATGTCCCAGCCCTGCATTGCGTGGGGCGAACAGCACAATCTGGAAAACGGCGACATCCACCGGATGCTGGAATGGTTCGATCTGCTGCTGAAGCAGAAAAAACAGCCGGAAAAGCGGGTGCGCACCTATGTGATGCGGGAAGACCGCTGGAAAACGCTGGAGGCATGGCCTGCCCCCGTGAGCCGGACTGAAAAGCTTTATCTGGGTGAAACAACTCTGAATGCCGAGCCGACAGAAGGGGAGCGCACCTTTGTGTATGACCCGGAGACCCCCGTGCCCAGCCATGGCGCAGAAAGCGTTCTGACCACCATTGCCGAGGCAGGCAGTCTGCTGCAGCCGGAGCCGGACTATCGGCCCGATGTGGTCAGCTTCGTCAGCGCTCCGCTGGAAAAAGCACTGCCCATTTGTGGGCAAATCAAGGTGCACCTGAATGTCTCGACCGATGTGGATGATACTGCCTTCACTGCCAAGCTTATGGAAGTGTTCCCGGACGGCAGGGCCTATAACATCCGGGGCGGCATCACCACCATTGCTGCCGACCTGCCGGAGGGTCAGACCTATACTCCCGGTCAGACAGCAAAGGTCTGTGTGGAGATGTGGGATATGAACTGGACGGTACAGCCCGGCAGCTGCCTGCGGCTGGATGTCTCTTCTTCCGACTTCCCGCAGTACGCCGTTCACAGCAATTACGCAGGAGCGTGGTCCGAACAGGGAAAGACCTGCATCGCCCACCAGAAGATCTTGCTGGGGGAGGGCAGCTTTGTAGAACTGCCCCTGCACGAGAACTGAGAGAAAGGAACCAAGACCATGACGGAACAGGAACGAAATGTCCTTCTGAACGAACTGCGGCAGCAGGAGAGCCAGCGGGAAAAGCAGATCAAGCGGGAGCGGTTCCGCCGCCTGAATCCTTATGCAAAGAAAGGAGCGGTGGTGTTTGCCGGTTCCAGCCTGATGGAACAGTTTCCGCTGTATGAGTTTTTGCAGGACGATGATCTGCACTGTACCCTGTACAACCGGGGCATCGGCGGCTTTACCACCACCGAGCTGCTGGAGGCTATGGACGAGTGCATCCTTGAGCTACAGCCTGCGCACCTGTTCCTGAACATCGGCACCAATGACCTGAACGGCCCGGACTACGACCGCGCCGCCATGCTGGGCCGGTATGAGGAGATCGTGCAGCAGATCCGGAAAAAACTGCCCGAAATAAAGCTCTACCTGCTGGCCTATTATCCGGTAAACCCCACCGTGGCCGAAGACCCGGGCCTGATCGAATGCTTCCGCTGGCGCACCAATGAGCGTATCCGGGAGGCAAGCGAGGGCGTGCAGGCATTGGCCCGGAAATACGGAGCGGAATTCCTCGACCTGAACAAGGACCTGTACGATGCTGCCGGAAATCTGAAAGCGGAGTACACCATTGAGGGAATGCACCTGTATGCCAACGGCTACCGCCCTGTGATGGATGCTCTGCTGCCGCTGCTGCGCAAAATCGGAGAAGAACAGGGAGGAAAGCAATGACCGGAGTCTTTGGTGTTGTTCTGGGTCAGATCTTTCTGATGTTCCTCTATCTCATCATAGGTTATGTGCTTTATCGTACCGGACTGATCACTCAGGAAGGCAGCAAGGCACTGGCTAACCTGCTGTTATATTGTGTGCTGCCCTGTGTTGTGCTAAAATCATTTTGTATTGAGTATTCGGCAAAGGGAGCTGTGAAATTGGCTGTCAGCATTGCGGCAGGTGCCGGGGTGTTGCTGCTCTCCATGGCGGTGTCGTGGCTCTTTTTCCGCAAAGACCCCATGGCGCAGATCGGTGTGGCTTTTTCCAACGCCGGGTTCATGGGACTTCCGCTGGTCACAGCAGTGCTGGGTGGAGAAGCTGTGTTCTACGCAGCAGGCTTTGTGGCCCTGCTGAATGCTTTGCAGTGGACCTACGGCCAGGCAAAGCTTTCCGGGGACAAAAAGTACATCCAACTGGGGGCAGTGCTCAAAAATCCACTGGTGCTCTCCCTGTTGGGCGGTGTGGTGCTCTACTTCTGTCGCATCCCGGTGCCGCAGTTCCTCCGCAACCCCATGGGAGCCATTGCAGGTATGAACGCTCCGCTTGCCATGATCGTGCTGGGGGTCTATCTGGCTAGGACCAACCTCAAAGCCATCTTTACCCGCCCCCGGCTCTACGTCCTTTCGGCAGTACAGCTGGTGGTGATCCCACTGCTGACGATCGTCTGTCTGATGCTTCTTCCAGCTGGATGGCGGCAGATCGGCACGGTGCTCATCATTGTGAATGCGGCTCCCATCGGCAGCAACATCGCGGTATATGCCCAGCGTCTGGGGCTGGATTCTTCCTACGCTGTGCAGATGGTCTGTCTGAGCACTCTGCTGTCACTGATCACGCTGCCGGTGATGCTCAGCCTGGCTGCCGCGTTGGACTTTGCATGAGTCTGAAAACAACCAACAGAAAGCAGGAGATAAGATGAAACAGTATCTTTTGATCGACATCGGCGGAACCTTCATCAAGTACAGCCTGGCCGATGAACAGGCCCGGAAAATCTCTGGTGGAAAGGTTCCGACACCGCTGACGAATATGGATGACCTTCTGGCGGTCATCGAGGGCTTTGCCGCTCCCCTTCAGGGACAGTTCGTGGGCTGCGCCATCTCTATGCCGGGCCGCATCGATACCAGAAACGGCATCGCCCATACCGGTGGAATGCTCAGTGCCTTTATGTGGGAGCAGCCCTTTGCTGCGCAGGTAGAGGCACGGCTGGGCGTGCCGGTGACCATCGCCAACGATGGCAAGTGTGCCGCAGCAGCGGAGGGTTGGACCGGTGCGCTGGCCGGTGTGGAGAATGGCCTTGTGCTGGTGCTGGGCACCGGCATCGGCGGCGGCATCATCCTGAATGGGAAGGTGCTGATGGGCGCTCACGCCGCAGCAGGGGAAGTCAGCTGCCTTGTTTCCAATATGGCAGCCATGGAGACAGAAACCTTTGAGCTGGACAAGGTGGAAACTTTCTCGGATGCACCCCTGTGGGCAGGCGCCGCCTCGGCGACAGGTTTGATCCGGGAATATGCCCGGCAGAAGAAACTGTCGCTGCAGGGCCCGTTGCCCACCGGCGAGGAGATCTTTGCGGCTTACAATGCCGGGGAACCGAAGGCACAGCAGGCCTTAAAAGTGTTTACCCGGCGGGTGGCCATTGGAATCGTCAGCCTGCAAAGCGTGCTGGATGTGGAGCGCGTTGCCATTGGTGGCGGCATCAGTGCGGCAGAGGCCCTGCTGCCTGCCATTCAGACCGAGCTGGACAGCCTGTTTGCGCGCTGCCCGGTGCTTCCCATGCTGGAGCCGGAGTTGGTGCGCTGCCACTATGGCAACGATGCCAACATGATTGGTGCCCTGAAGCTGTTCTTTGAACAGAACCCCGCCTGAACCAGAACAAAATAGAATAGGAGTAGAAACTTATGAGCGTTTTCCGTGATGATTTCCTGTGGGGCGGTGCTTGTGCAGCCAACCAGTTCGAGGGCGCATGGGATGTGGATGGCAAAGGCCCCAGTGTCCCTGACCTGTGCACCAATGGCTCTCACACCAGCCCGAAATGGGTGACAACTGCTGTCCGCTCCGACCGGCTGTATCCCAGCCATGAGGCCATCGACTTCTACCACCACTACGAGGAGGACATTGCTCTCTTCGCCGAGATGGGCTTCAAGACCTTCCGCACCTCCATCAACTGGACCCGCATTTTCCCCACCGGCATGGAGACCGAGCCGAACGAGAAGGGCCTTGAATTCTATGACAAGGTCTTTGACTGCTGCAAGAAGCACGGCATCGAGCCGCTGGTCACCATCAGCCACTACGAGCTGCCCTATGCGCTGGTGGAAAAATACAACGGCTGGGCCAGCCGGGAACTCATCGAGTTCTATATGAACTACTGCAAGGCCATTTTTGAGCGGTACAAGGATAAGGTCAAGTACTGGCTGACCTTCAACGAGATCAACTGTGGCACCATGCCGATGGGCGCGATCCTGGAAACCGGCACCATCCGGGGCTTTGAAGGTCCTACCGACAAGGTGCCGGACAACAAGCAGGAGCGTTTTCAGGCGCTGCATCACCAGTTTGTGGCCAGTGCAGGGGCTGTCCGGTATGCCCACGACCACTACCCTCAGTTCAAGATGGGCTGCATGATCTGCTTTATCACCAGCTACGCACTGACCTGCGACCCGGCCGACGAGATCGCCAACCAGAAGGCCATGCAGATCAGCAACTGGTTCTGCTCTGATATGCATGTCCGCGGCGAGTATCCTTCTTACATGAAGCGTTATTTTGCCGAGAATAACATCACCATCCGGCAGGAGCCGGAGGATGCTGCCATCCTGAAGGCCGGTACTGTCGATTTCTACACCTTCAGCTACTATATGTCCAACTGCATCACCACCCACAAGGATGCCGATAATGTGGGCGGCAACATCATTGCTGGTAAGAAGAATCCTTACCTGAAAGCCTCCGACTGGGGCTGGCAGATCGATCCCGTTGGTCTGCGCTACACCCTCAACGAGATCTACGACCGCTATCGCATTCCCATGATGGTGGTGGAAAACGGCCTGGGCGCTTACGACAAGAAGGATGCCGACGGAAAGATCCACGACAGCTACCGCATCGACTACCTGCGTGCCCACATCGAGCAGATGGCCGAGGCTGTAAAGGACGGTGTAGACCTGATGGGCTACACCCCCTGGGGCTGCATCGATCTGGTGAGTGCCTCCACCGGTGAGATGGCAAAGCGCTACGGCTTCATCTACGTCAACAAGTTTGACGACGGCACGGGTGATCTGAGCCGCGAAAAGAAGGACAGCTTCTACTGGTATCAGAAGGTCATTGCCACCAACGGCGAAGATTTAGGATAACAAAAACAGCCCTCCGGTGGTGATATGTACCCGTTTTTTTGGACACTAGGACAAATTGGACACTAGGACAAAATTGAATCATTAGGCATCCATTGCTTTATGCAGCATAGTGCAATTCGCGAACCGGGCTTCCACCGGTTGGTGTCCATGTTATAGTGGCAGGAAAGCAGTTTCATCATAGAAGTATTCTCCTAGACTTGATTTTGGTGTGCGGCCACTCAAACCAATGCCGTCAAGTCGGTGGGGATAGGGTGATTTTTAATTTGTCGGAGAGTAAGTGCACGGTTTCTGCACGGATTTTGCACGGTTTCAAAACGTGCAGAGGGTGCTTTTCGTTGCAAAATCCGACAAAGGGTGCAGAAATTACCGGGTGAAAAATCACGTTGCGTTGATTAAAAATAACGATGACTCGAAACTTCCAGAAATTGAGACGAACCGGCGGCTTGCTCTCTTAATCAGTGGGCCCAGGGTTCGAGTCCCTGGAGGTGCACCAGATATTG
>ENA-USUA01001521-USUA01001521.1-human-gut-metagenome-genome-assembly--contig:-NODE-1521-length-10219-cov-380.433248_pt1 | contig 10219 bp, 7 predicted proteins | sample MGYA00250057_ERZ773390 | MGnify/ENA primary metagenome ERZ773390 (study PRJEB29103, sample SAMN06111941) | human gut metagenome | biome: human gut; feature: ankylosing spondylitis patient; material...
CTGGAAGAGATAGGTCATGTTGCTGGAAGAGATAGGTCATGTTGCTGGAAGAGATAGGATATGTTGTTGAGACAGTCAGTATCTTCGGTCGCACAACAGCTGTTGTGCGCTTGCATAACAGCTGATATGCGCATGCACAACACCTGTTGTGCATGCGGTAATCAACTGTTATGCATCAACTATTATCCAGACTTATGACACACCCTCATTAACCAAGAAATCTCTCTTATAAATTCAAAAAGGGGACTGGCCACCGCCAGTCCCCAAGACGAGAGAGATATAAGTGTTGACTTGGTCAACAACGAGGCAAATCACTTTGCCTTATATCTTTAATATTATTCCTAGACAATATCATTAGAAACATCATCTAGGAATAATTCATGTATAGCAAAAGTATATTACTTGTTATCAGAACTCATATATCCATGTGAGCTATCAGTTCCTCATCAGATTGAAAGAACGAGCCCTCCCATGAGCATGGTCAATCTTTTTACCGTAATTCTCTCTCTTAAAAATTAAACAACTTACAAATATTGGGTGCAAAGATACATACTTTTTGCTAATTAAACAAATTTTTAGCAAACAATTTGATATAAAATACCAATCTTACGGCACTTTATGTATATTTTTCGCATATTTCATTACTTTTCGTAAGCATTTTTGGTATTTATTCTCCCAAAACGTAAATAACAAGAAGAAACTGGGCACAAAAGGGAAATTTTAAAAACAGAAAGGCAAACACGCCATTTATCACAACAAATGACACGTTTGCCCTTATTATTTTACTAAAATGAAACCCACCTATCAAAAAGGCTTCATCAGGATTACACCTTAATTATATATAGGGAGTTATAAAAAAGAGTCAATAAACCTGGGAATTTAAATCACGCCAAAATGAAGAAGGGCATTCTTAACACCATTTTCATCCACATGAGTCGTAATGTAATCGGCTATCTGCTTGAGATTATCTCCCGCATTACCCATCGCAACACCGATGCCAGCCTCCCGGACGATGGAAATATCATTACCGCCATCGCCGAAAGCCATGGTTTCATCTATGTTCAAACCCAGATAATCAGCCATTGCATGCAAGCCCTTGCCCTTATCAGCATCAGCTGCCGTAATATCCGTAAAGGCAGGATGCCATCTGCCCGACGTGCAGTTGCTAAGCGTAGGCATCAGGAGCGCCTCCTGCTCTACCGAACAGAAAGGAGTTACCTGCAGAATCTGCTCATCTCCCAGTTCATTCACATCAGTCAGGAAGATTTCGCAATCCACTCCCAGTCCCTTAGCAAAGATTTCATAAACCTCGTCAGTATAATGATGGATAGCGAGATGGTGCTCTCCTACAACGATTGCCGGATAATCATCACGGTCGGCTGCCTCGATAATCTTCTTTACATCTTCAGGAAGGATGGCGTGCTGGCTCACCACCTTATCGCCTACAAAACAGCGGGCTCCATTGGTGGTAATGTAACCGTCGATGAGATGTTCTATCTGACCGAGGTTAGTAATGAGGAGCTGCGGACGACCGGTAGAAATATACACCTCTACCCCATTCTTCTTAGCCTGCTCCAAGGCATCTACCGTACTCTGCGGAATCTTGTGGGTCTTGAAACTCACCAGGGTGCCGTCAATATCGAAAAACAATGCTTTTATCTTCTTATCCATAACAGTATCTTCTATACCTTATTATATATATAATGCAAAATCGGTTCTGTAAATACAGAAAAACCAATGCAAAAATACAAAAAAACAGATAAATGACAAAAAATATAAAGATTTATTAGATTTTACTTGCATCGAAAAGAGAAAAAACGTATATTTGCCACATCTTTATGCCCGAGGAAACTCCGAGATAATGCATAGAGCAACTAGTAAATAAGAACTATTATGAGTAAGAAGCCCTATCGGTTACTGGCATCCCTGTTGCTGATGCTCGTAGCGACGCTTACTTCATGCGAAAAGTTTTCGATTGACGAAACAACCGGAAAATCACGTGAGGCAAACGCCAATGTAACTATCCATGTGCAGAAAATTGAAGGCACAAGTTTGTTGACAACCAAAGCTGGCGACAAGCAGATGGCGCTGGGCGATGTATGTTCCAGACTGACGCTTGCAATCTTTGATGGAGAAGACAAACTGGAATCAATCAACCAGCAGTCTACCGACAACGGCTTCGGAACAGCCCATGTGAGTCTGGACGAAGGAGAATATCGGCTGGTGGTAATTGCCCATAACGGAAAGGGAAACTGCTCTGTCAGCGCACCCGAGAAGGTGAAGTTTACGAGCAACAAGCTTACCGACACCTTTTATTATTACGGCCGGTTGAGTGTAACGGCAGATGGAGCCACCACAGACATCAACCTGAAGCGAGCGGTTGGTGCCTTCAAGGTACATATTACCGACGAAACCATTCCCGAAGGAATCAGGAGCATCAAGTTCTATTATACCGGCGGCAGCAGTACCCTGGATGCAACCACCGGATTCGGCTGCGTAAACAGCCGTCAGACCGAAAATTTCAGTATGAAAGATGGCGGCAGAGACTTTACCGTCTACACCTTCCCGCATGAAGAAGAGAAGAACATCAAGATGAGCATCAGCTTTCTGGATGCCGATGCCAAGGTGGTAAAGAGTTTTGAAAAAGCTGATTTGAAAATCCATCAGAACAAGATGGCCTATACCGAGATTTCCATCGCTAACGGATTCAGCGGCGGAGGCGATAGTGCGGGTGGTGGAATCGGCATTACCGTAGATCCAACCTGGGGCGAGACAGAACGGGTGAATTTCTAAGAAACAGACGATTAAAGGAATACGGAAAACTAGAAGGTATGTTCTATTTTTCCACAATGCAATATATTTTTTGATTCTTAAAGATTTGATAAACAAAATTTCTTTGTCGTTTAAGAATAATTCCATAATTTTGCATCCAATATTATATAATATTATAAACAAAGGATGAAAAAATATATAACTCTTATCATGCTGATGGGAGCATTGATTCCTGCCGGGGCTCAGGCACAAGCACTGAGCCTTGACAGTTGCCGTGCCATGGCGCTGCGCAACAACAAGCAGCTCAATGCCTCGAAGCTCAAGAAGGACGTGGCGTATAATCTGAAGAAATCGGCACGTACCAAATATCTTCCTAAAGTAGATGCTTTAGGCGGTTACGAATGGTTCAGCAGAGAAATTTCGCTGCTGAACGACGGTCAGAAATCAATATTCAGCAATATCGGTTCTACTGTTACCGGAGGAATCTCGGGAGGAGCCAGCAATCTGATGAGCCAGCTTGTCAGTCAGGGAATGATTAGCCCGGAACTGGCACAACAGATAGGCGGACTGATGAATGAGAAACTGGGACCCCTGCAGCAGCAAGGCAATGCGCTGGGAGAGAAACTGGTAGATGCATTCCGCACCGACACCCGCAACATCTGGGCAGGAAGCGTGATGGTTCGCCAGCCTATCTATATGGGTGGAGCCATCATTGCAGCCAACAAGATTGCCGATATCGGAGAACAGATTGCAGAGAATGATCTCGACCAGCAGACCCAGAGCACGCTCTACAGCATAGACCAGGCTTACTGGCTCGCCGTTTCGCTGAAGCAGAAGCAGAAACTCGCCATCAGCTACCGCGATCTCGTAAAGAAACTGAACGAGGATGTTCACAAGATGATTCAGCAGGGAGTTGCCACCAAGGCAGACGGACTGAAGGTAGACGTAAAGGTAAACGAGGCTGAGATGCAGATTACTCAGGCTGAAGACGGACTCGCGCTGTCGAAGATGCTGCTCTGCCAGCTCTGCGGCATTCCGATGAACCAGGAAATCACACTTGCCGATGAAGATAAGGAAACCCTGGCTTTATCAGGAACTCCTGTTGACACCGAGCAGCAGAGAGTAGCCGCACAGGATTCAGCGATGAACACCCGTCCGGAGCTCCGCATGCTGCAGAATGCGCTCGACATCTCTAAAGAAGCTACCAATATGGTTCGCGCCATCAATCTGCCTCACGTCATGCTGACGGGCGGCTACATGATTTCGAACCCGAACGTATTCAATGGTTTCCAGAAGAAGTTTACCGGTGTCTGGAACGTAGGTGTGATGGTTCATGTTCCGGTATGGAACTGGTTTGACGGAGCCTACAAGGTGAGAGCCGCCAAGGCTGCCAGCAATATCGCCCAGATGAACCTGGATGATACAAGAGAGAAGATTCATCTGCAGATTACCCAAAGCCAGTTTAAGGTAAAGGAAGCCCAGAAGAAGCTCAACATGGCAATGAAGAATATCGCCAGTGCCGAAGAGAACCTGAGATGCGCCAACCTCGGTTTCAAGGAAGGAGTGATGGAGGTTACTGACGTGATGGCTGCACAGACTGCCTGGCAGAAAGCACAGAGCCAGAAGATTGATGCAGAAATCGACGTGAAGCTGACTCAGGTAGGGCTGAACAAGGCGCTGGGTATCCTGCAGTAAAGAACAGCACCGGGGAGGAAATCCGATGGAATCGGATTTAACGGGGGCTCAACGGGGAGACTTTTTCCCCGGTTTCTTCTTTAATATATTTATAAAAACAAATTTAAATTCAGATTAAGCAAATGTCTAAGAAATCACAGCATAACAACATATTGCTCGCTGTAATCGGTTTTACAGCAGTAGTCATTCTCGTAGGCGTCATCGGTTTCTTCACCCTGGAACAGAAGGATGACACCATCCAGGGCGAGGTAGAAGTATCAGAATACAGAGTATCCTGCAAACTGCCAGGACGCGTGGTAGAACTCCGCGTTCAGGAAGGCGATTACGTTCATGTGGGCGATACGCTCGCCATCCTCGAAGTGCCGGAAATGAAATCGCAGGAACAGATGCTCCAGGCTACCAACGCTGCAGCCGAGGCGATGAAGGACCTGACGGATGCAGGTGCACGAAAGGAACAGATTCAGGGTGCTTTCCAACTGGTTCAGCAGGCTGAAGCTGCCGCAACCATCGCCAAGAAAACTTACGACCGCATGCAGAACCTCTTCAACGAGGGCGTAATCAGCGGTCAGAAACGCGATGAGGCTTACGCTGCCTATAAGGCTACAGAGGCTCAGGTGGCTGCTGCCAGAAGTCAGTACGACATGGCGAAGAACGGAGCCCGCGAGCAGGAGAAGCGTATGGCTGCCAACAACACCCAGGCTTCGAAGAGCGCTGTGGATGTAGTGAAGAATCTTCTGAAAGAAACCGTTCAGGTGGCTCAGTGCGAGGGCGAGGTAAGCAATGTCTATCCTAAGGTAGGCGAGTTGGTAGGCCTCGGCTCTCCTATCATGAGCATCTCCATCATGAGCGATATGTGGGGAACCTTCAATGTTCGCGAAGATCATCTCAAGGGTCTGAACAAGGGCGATGAGTTCACCGCTTACGTTCCAGCCTTCAACAAGGACATCAAGATGAAGGTTTACTACCTGAAAGACCAGGGCTCTTACGCTACCTGGAAGGCAACCAAGGATAATGGCGACTACGACCGCAAGACATTCGAGGTGAAGGCCCGCCCTATCACAAAGATTGAGGGATTGCGCCCGGGAATGTCACTCATCATTAAATAACATCTATGTTTAAGAAATTATATCATATAGCCCTCAGAGAATGCGGCATCATGTGGAAGAATCCCATTTATCTCTTCTGCATGGTCATCTTCCCCATCGTGGTGGTGATTTTCTTCACCACGCTGATGAAGGGAGGAGTGCCTACCGACATGCCTGTGGGTATAGTAGATCAGGACAACTCGGCTACATCGCGCCAGCTGGTACATAAGCTCGATGCCTTCCAGACCACCAAGGTAGTGGCTCATTACGAGAACATGGCAGAGGCAAGACATGCTATCCAGAAGAACGAAATCTACGCCTTCCTGCTGATTCCTGACGGAACGGAGGCAGGACTGATGGCCCAGAAGCAGCCTAAGATTTCATTCTATTACAGCAGCGTATCGCTGGCAGCCGGCTCCCTGCTCTTCCGCGATCTGAAAACCATCTCTACCCTGGGAGGTGCGGCGGCAGGAATGGCGAAACTTTCGGCACTGGGAAAGACAAATGATGAAATCATGACCTTCCTGCAGCCTATCGCCGTAGATCTGCACATGATAGGCAACCCATACGCCAACTACAACTATTATCTTTCGAGCGTAATGGTGCCGGGACTCATCATGCTGTTCATCTTCCTGATTACACCTTATTCTATAGGTACGGAACTGAAGTTCAACCGGGCAAGAGACTGGATGCGGATGGCAGGCAACAATCCTTATCTCGCCATTGCGGGTAAGATGCTGCCACAGACGCTCATCTTCCTGAGTATCTTCCTGCTGTTCGAATTCTACATCTATTATGTATTAAAGTTTCCACATCCGGGCGGCGCACTTCCTATCATCCTGTTAGGCATTCTGAGCGTACTCTCCTGCCAGTGTTTCGGCATCTTTGCCTTCGGACTGATGCCTTCATTGCGCATGTCGATGAGTATCTGTTCGTTGTGGGGCGTGGTGAGTTTCTCCATCTGCGGAGCCACCTATCCGCTCTTCTCGATGGATTCACCGATCCAGGCTATCGGCCAGCTTTTCCCGATGCGCCACTATTATATGATTTACCAGATAAACATCTTCAATGGTTTCCCGATGGGCGATGCTGTGCTCCACTGGGGCGCAATGGTGCTGTTCTGTGCCCTGCCGATGCTCACTATCTGGAACATCAAGAAGGCAATGTTAGTATATAAATACCTACCATAATGAAGAAAAGTAGTTTATTATATAAGATTATCAATGGCATCTGGGACATGTGCTATATCTGGAAGACGGAAATGCGCAACGTTTTCCGCGATGAGGGTGTGCTCATCTTCTGCATTCTGGTGCCGCTGGGTTATCCGCTTCTCTACTCGTGGATTTACAACAACGAGGTGGTGAGAGAAGTGGATACGGCGATTGTGGACCTGAGCCACAGTCACAGTTCTCGCGAGTTTATCCGCGATTATGATGCTTCGCCAGATGCCAAGGCTACCTATTACTGCAACAGTCTGGACGAGGCGAAGGAACTGGTGCGCAGACAGGCGGTTCACGGAATCCTTTACTTCCCTGCCGACTTCGATACGAAGCTGAACCGGGGCGAACAGGCACATGTGGGAGTTTACTGCGATATGAGTCTGATGCTGACCTATAAGGCGATTTATCAGACCTCGCAGGCCGTAGCCGGCCACATCAACTCGGGCATTCAGATAACGCAAGCAGGAGGATTTACGGATAGAGACGATGAGATTACCACCGAGCCGCTCGCCTTTGATGAGGTTCCGATATTCAACACGACAGGAGGTTACGGAAATGCCATTCTGCCGGCTGTTCTGGTTCTTATCTTGCAGCAGACGATGCTGCTGGGCATAGGAATGGCAGCGGGAACATCGAGAGAACTCAACAGAAACCGCGAACTCATACCGGTAAGCGAGCATTATGGCGGTATTTTCCGCATTGTTTTCGGCAAGGCATTGGTTTATTTCATGGTTTATGCCGTGATGGGAATGTATCTTACGCTGGTGGTTCCTAAGCTGTTCAGTTTTGTAAGTATGGTAACGTGGACCACTATTCTCGGTTTCCTCCTTCCGTACATTCTTTCGTGTGTTTTCTTCGGTCTGATGCTGTCGTGTCTGGTAAGATATCGTGAAAATGTGATGCTTCTGGTGGTATTTACCTCCGTTCCATTGCTTTTTATGACGGGAGTTTCATGGCCACTGAGCAATATTCCAGCCTTTTGGCAAGGATTTTCGTGGGTTTTCCCATCCACTTTCGGCATCCGTGGGTTCCTCAGAATCAGCAGTATGGGCGCTTCGCTTTCTGATATTCTGCCGGAATTCAGAGCGCTCTGGATACAAACCGGCGTCTATTTCCTCGCTACCTGCCTGGTTTTCAGACAGCAACTGAGATCGGCAAGACTCAAGGCAAACCTTGCTGCCGAAGTAGCAGAAGAAGAGGATGAGGCGGAAGAAATTGTTGAGAATGGATAATGTACAATGAATAATTTCGGGAGTGACCATGCAAAAAACAGCTGTTAACTGTTAACCTGTTAACTCCTCTGATAAAAAAAGCTAGGACTGCTTGAGGGCAATCCTAGCTTTTTATTTTATACCCTTATCAAATAGGATATTTACTACTTAGTGTGTACTTACAATCTTGGTTGGAGCCTTCTCGGCATTTCTGCGGTTCACCACTGTCACGATGCTCTGGGCAAGGCTCAGGAAAGCCTGACCGGTAACGGAATCAACCTTGGTAGCAGCAGGCGCACCATCATCACCACCCTCGCAGATGCTCTGAACGATAGGAATCTGGGCGAGCAGAGGCACATTCATCTCCTTAGCGAGATTTTTGCATCCCTCCTTACCAAAGATATAATACTTGTTCTCAGGCAACTCGGCAGGCGTAAAATAAGCCATATTCTCGATAAGACCGAGGATAGGCACATTCACCTTATCATTCTGATACATGTCAATACCCTTTCTCGCATCGGCAAGCGCCACCTGCTGAGGCGTACTTACGATAACTGCACCCGTAATGGCAAGCGTCTGGAGCAGGGTAAGATGAATATCGCTTGTGCCAGGAGGCGTATCAAGGATAAAGTAATCCAACTCACCCCAGTCAGCATCAGCAATCAGCTGCTTCAGGGCAGAACAAGCCATTCCGCCGCGCCACAGAGTAGCCGTAGTAGGACTTACGAAGAAACCGATACTCAGCAGTTTCACACCGTATTTCTCGACAGGCTCGATGAGGTCTCTGCCGTCCTTGTGAACAGAATAAGGACGCTCCTCCTCAACACCGAACATCTTAGGCATGGAAGGACCGAAGATATCCGTATCGAGCAAGCCTACCTTATAGCCCAACTTAGCCAGGGCAATGGCGAGATTGGCAGAAACGGTGCTCTTGCCTACTCCACCCTTACCTGAGCTCACTGCGATGACGTTCTTCACCTGTGGCAGCATCTTTCCCACCTCAGGACGAGGAGCCGACTTGAACTCGGTAACGATTTCCACCTCCACATCTTTCGAAATATGATAATGGATGGCAGCCTCAGCCGCCTTCACCGTACTCTTGAGGAAAGGGTCCGTATCACGAGGGAAGAGCAGAACCACCTTCACCTTCATACCATTGATGCTAGGCGTATCTGCCAGCATCTCGCTCTCTATGAGGTTCTTCTTGGTGCCTGGATAAATCACCGTAGCAAGCGCCTCTTCAATCAATTTTGGATATAATGTCATCATTTCTTTTTATTTATTTGGTGCAAAAGTAACAATAAATAATGTAATAAGCAAATAAAAACTAAATAATTTCAGATATTAAACACTTTTATGTATCTTTGCAAATTGCAGAAATGTGTAGTTTCAGCAAAAAGCGAATCTACAACCGAACAGACAAAAACGGAAGAAAAATGAAATATAAAAAGATTATATTAGGCGTTGCCTTGGCTCTGGCCTGCTTCTCTAGCCAGAATGCCAACGCGCTGACCGAAACCAAAGTGAAGAAGACGGAAACTCAGACCGCAGCACCCAACGTTTACTGGACCGACGGCTACGGAAGAGTATCTTATACCACCAACTCTATCATTTCGCCTGTAGTGAAGATTGCCCTCAAAGAGTTTGCGGGCGATATGAAGGCCGTGACCGGATTCGAAGCGAAAGAGAAAAATGGTGCACCGATACAGATTTACCAGCTCGACCAGCTCTCCAACAAGGAGTTTTCGGCAGTAGAAAAACTCGGTGCGCCCCTGCATCTTATTATCACCGGAAAGGATGCTTTTTATATCGGGACGCGGAAAAAAAAGGTCGTCGTTATCGGTAGCAATGCCCGCGGAACGGCTTACGCCATCATGAAACTCTCTGAACTGGCTGGCGTTTCTCCTCTGATGGCATGGAACGACCTGCAGCCTGCTCAGCGCAAGAGTCTCTACACCCCCGTTGACCAGCAGTGGATAGAGATTCCGAGAATAGAATTCAGAGGACTTGCCCTGAACAACAGCCAGTGGATGAAGCCGCAGAACTACAGCCGCATCGCCCGATTGATGCTGCGTCTGAGAGCCAATACGCTGTGGCAGGTAGACGGCAAACACGAAGCTGCTTACAACAAGGCTGTGGTAGACAGTTTCGACATCTGTGTGGCGGAAAACTACAAGGTAACGGAGTTTGTGGGCAAGAAGCACAAGAAGAAGCACCGCAAAACCATCGAGAATGT
>ENA-USUA01001524-USUA01001524.1-human-gut-metagenome-genome-assembly--contig:-NODE-1524-length-10209-cov-5.267963_pt1 | contig 10209 bp, 11 predicted proteins | sample MGYA00250057_ERZ773390 | MGnify/ENA primary metagenome ERZ773390 (study PRJEB29103, sample SAMN06111941) | human gut metagenome | biome: human gut; feature: ankylosing spondylitis patient; material...
AAGCAGAAGATGGAAAAGCTGGACGAGCAGGGCAAGCCGATTCTGGACAAGGACGGCAAGCCGCTGACGGAAGAAAAGACGGTGCAGATTCCGGCCTTTAAGGTGGTGTCTGTGTTCGATGTCAGCCAGACCGAGGGCGAACCGCTGCCGACCATTGCCGTGAATGAACTGTCCGGCAGTGTGCAGGGCTACCAAGATTTTTTCAAGGCGTTGGAACAGGCATCCCCGGTGCCCATCGGGTTTGAGGACATTGAGGGCGAGGCGCACGGTTACTTTCATCTGCTCGACAACCGCATTGCAATTCAGGAGGGCATGAGCCAGCTGCAAACCATCAAAACGGCCATCCATGAGATCGCCCATGCAAAGCTGCACGCCATCGACCCAGACGACCCGGAACAGGCCAACCGCCCGGACAGCCGCACCCGCGAGGTGCAGGCCGAAAGTGTGGCCTATGCTGTTTGCCAGCACTACGGGCTGGACACATCCGAGTATTCCTTTGGCTATGTGGCCGGGTGGAGTTCTGGCCGGGAACTGGCCGAACTGAAAGCCTCTCTGGAAATTATTCGCAGCGCGGCCCATGAGCTGATCTCCGCACTGGACGAACATCTGGCCGAATTGCGCCAGCAGCGGGAAGCAGACCTTTCCGCTGCACAGGAGGTCGCATTTGCGCTGGATAACGGCAACGCCCTGTTCATCCAGACCTGTGATTCCGGCTATGACTACACACTGTATGATGCGGACAAAAAGGCTCTGGACGGAGGCCAGCTGGACGCGCCCAGTCTGACCCTGTCGGATGCCGGGCAGGAAGCACTTAATCTGCTGGGGCAGACAGCCGCAGTGTCGGAAGTTCTGTTGGGCGATAAGCTGGCTGCGTTCCAAGAGGCCGCAGAAAAGGTAAACGAAATTCCCGCGCCCATTAAAATTCCAGACCCCGCCGCAGAGCCTACGGTCACAATTCTTTGGAGCGAAAGCGACAAGCTGCAGGACGGCGAAATCATGCCGCTGTCCGTGGCGAATCGTGTTTTTGAAGAACTGGACACCACCCACGATAATCTGTCAAGAGATATCGGGTTCGTCAACAAGCGTTCTATCTCATTCGCCATCGCCTTGTCGTCCGTAGCCGGCTCATAATAATTCAAGAGCCCCATCGTCGTCTCGAACAAAGCCGTTTCCTTATTCGTCAATACCGGTGTACCATAGATAGCCGCCTCGATAGGGGTATATCCGAATCCCTCCATCAAGGACGGATGGATAAACAAATCCGCTTGATTGTAATACTGAGCCAAAGTCTCGTCAGAAACAGGTTTCGTTACATGGTAAATCCGGGATGAAAGGTTTTCTTCTTGGATAAAAGGTAACGCTTTTTCGGTCCAGACGGGCCTTGTCTTTCCGATGATCACCAAGGTGTGAGGAATTTTATCTTTTAGGCGATTAAACGCTCTCAGTAAGGTCATCACATTCTTGTGTTCCATCAAGGAACTGACGTACAGTAAATATTTCCCTTTAACAGGAAGCGTATCCCGTTTTTGGGGAAGTTGATCGACTACAACCCCGTTATAGATGGTATTTAGCTTTCGGGGAGAAATGAACGGATAAGTCTTGCGCACGTCCTCTCTCACGAAGTCGGAAATGACAATCGAAGCCTTGCATCTCCATAAGGCCAAGGGATAAAAGAAACGGCAAGCCCATAAGCGAAGCCCTTTATAGATTCGTAACCCCTGTAAATCATGGAGAACAAGAACCGTCTTATCCCGTCTGTGAAAACAGAAGTTCGGGGGAAATACATGAGGAACAAAAAGAACATCATGTTCTATGTTCTTTACAGTGTTCTTCCAATGTCGGAAATTCCGCAAAAGAGTCATAGGATTCCTCCCCGTATCAAAAGCGATTTCCAAACAAGGATATTCCGGAAACGTGACGTGCACATGATCGTATATCCGGGCATCACAGAGAATCGAGATATCTTTATAGCCGTTTTCTTTAAATCCGGCCAATATACGTAAACCGTATACGGTAATCGCGTTGTACGGTTGATTGCAACCGGACAGGTCAAACAATATATTCATATGATTGGATTAACTAGAAATGGAACGGTATCAGTTTTCCGTCTGGAATTGATAACACTGAATATACCTGTATCAAGACATATCCAAACAAGAGATATGCTATGATCAAACGGTTCTCTTTACGTGAGGGCAAACTGGGTAAACCTGCCAAGGTCATACATTCTACAAACCGATAGTTCAAGGAGAGGCGAGTAGCCACGATTTCTATCTGCCCAAACAATAGATAAATAGCCATATTAAATAATGCGCTCCAAAGAAAGATATTCTTTAGTCGATCATCGATCTTCATCCGAGGTACAGCGTAAACGATTAACCCCGTGATCATGACTCGATGAACCGTACTAAAAGAATAAAGAATATTTCCATTGTAAAAGTCATCCATACTATAATCCATGACCTTTTTCACCGCATACAGATCTCCTCCAATCTTGCTTATTAAAGGATCTAAGACATCGACAAACAGCAAGACAACATAAATGAACAGGAATATGAGCTGTATACCTTGCGTACAAGGTCTGCCCACAAAAAACGCAAAAGGAAGGAATACCAAAGCCGAATTATGAACCGATATGGCTAACCCTATAAATATCCAATAAAAGAACATCTTCCCCTTCCATGCGTGATAAACGGCTACACCAATAAATCCCAACGCAAGTCCCTGACGGATACCATTCATCTCATAAGACAAGAACCAGAAACCCAAGTAAATCATCAAAGACAAATATGGATTGGGGGACATCTTACGAAACACATAGTATTTCGTAAAGAAGGACAAGGAAAACACCAATACGATCAGATGAAAATAGTCTCCTCCGAACCACTTAATGATCCGGATAAGTTCAGAGAATCCCGCCTCCATGGTTTCGTCCCCATGCAGGAAAATACGTAAATAGGCATAGTAATCGGCTCCGACACCCTCGCCCCGTAATGCGCCAACGACAAAACAAAGCAATAGCAGAATGACGACAAGAGGGGTACACCGCCTTTTGTTAAGACGAATAAACGCTATGACGAAAGATAATATGGGAAGCGTATAATAAATCATCACATGGATACAGGAAATGTAACAAAGCCCATTATACGGCCTCGCAACGTATAATAATAATACTTCGTATGCCGACTCAGCAAGCAACCGCCGACCGAACGAAGTACATAATAAATAAACCTAAACAGGAAAGCGTAATGTTTACGTCCTACCACCTCTTTCTTGAACAAGGCTCCGAATCCCAACCCATAAGCATAGGCCTTAGGGATGTTAACGAATACATCCGCTATATATGGATGATTAATATAAGTGTCCCGCAGAAATATCCCGACATCTTTTTCATCAAGGATCTCCCACAGGTAGTCGCTTTCCTCACCAGATCCCCAATAGGCACCTACACCCAAACGGACATCGAAACGAGCCTCCGTCTTTCGGACAAAAATATTATTTGAAAAACAATATCTTAATGTCTTGTTACGTGAAATTAGCTCTCTCTCCGAAACCTTCCAAACCCTTCCATCAAAAGCGTCCTTGACAGCCGTGGCGACAAGAACAATATCCTTTTGCCGCTGGAAAACATCGATGACCTTCTCCAAGACATCCTCCTCGTAAAAGCAATCATCATCAGGGAAAGCGACGATCTCTCCCCGGCTATAATCCAGACCGATATTTCGGTTCAGGGAAAGCCCTTTTGCCTCGCTTCGGATATATTGGATCGTTAAGCGGGAAGCGTACTCCGCAACCATCTCCCGCAATATGAAATGCGGATTCTGGTCGACCAATATAAACTCAAAGTCTTTGTAGCTCTGCCTCGCGAGAGAACCCAATAACGTTCGTACTTCTTCCGTGCGCCCATAGGTCGCGGTAATTAAAGATATCATTACGTCGTAAAATTAAGTGTATGATTCATTCCGTTCCCTTACCCGTTTAAGTGACTCAGTAATCTTTTAAGAGCCTCCACTCCGAACAAGAATACTCTATTTATATATCTATAACCCATCGTTGTCCTGAGAGTAAAATAGACGGATCCTCTACGCCAATTAACTGTATGTCGCTTCAATTCCATAGGCGACAATCTTTTTACGATATAGGCGTAGTGGCCCTTTTTGCTATTTACCCTTATCGCACGTAGGGCTTTCAAATAAGAATATACAGGTCGTTGGCTGAAATAAGCGAGCGATTGGGTCGCAAGCGCAAGTGTTACGGGTAAATGCAGGTATAAATAATTCCTCATGAATAAACGGGTAAACAAAGCGACGGTCTCCTCGTGACAGGTCATGAGATCCCGTGTATCGCCCTCCTTTTCTCCATTTTCAAATACGGGCCGTACTCGCCCGTCATCTTCAAGATAAGCGATCGTCCGCTTATGTGGAGAAACGGAAAAATACTGTTCGAGAATACTACCCAACTCATCACTGATGTATCGTAAAGACGAACTGAGGCGCATACGCTCCGCGTAATATAAGGCATGGTAGTCTCCTGCCTCCTGGATCGGTTTCCGTTCATCCACCACCTCCAGATAATACCCTTCCGCTGGCCTGAATCCCCCTTGTCTCAAAATAGCGTTTATCGCTTGTTGGCAAGAACGTGTACCCCGGATATCTACCACGACCGTCTTGTGAATCGGATCCGCCAATCCCTCTTGTATGAAGTATCTCAAAATAAGGTCTCTTTGCGTGTCATGATAACGAGACAATATCGCCAACACCTCCGGATTGGCGAACAGCTCTTCTCCTTTTCCGCTTCCACTTCCACTTCGCATGACGCATTCCACCTCATGCCATGTCTCTGAGGTGATGAAGTTCCCTAATATGTCAAGCTCAGTTTCATCCGTAAAACCGAACATTGTCTTTCTCAAAGACAACAGGCTATCCGGAGTGATCGCCGGCAACCCGGGTAAATACAAGGATGAGCGGGATACATAAAGATACTTCATACGCAAGCCGGGAAATTCACCTTCCAACTCTTTCGCTATCCGATAAAGGATATAGCCATCACGTGCGAGGAAAAAGAGGCTTCTGATCCCCCTGCTGACGGCATCTCGCAAGACATGATAAACGAAGGCCACATATAGCGGGGCTATCAAGTCCGCAGCGAAAGCGTAACGCGGCTCGTCAGGAAACGCAAGCCGTACGGCCCTCGATAAACCAGCCAGGTGCTGGTTGACGAAAAAGCCGGGGAAATAATCCTGCCGTACCAAGAAACGCTCATATACGGAATACACATGATGAATAAGCGAGGCCTTGATCCCCATACGACGCGGTATGCGATAATCGCTATGCCGGTTATCTCCCCAATGATACCAATCCTTGAAGCGTAGTCCGTTTTCTGCCGCTATATGCTTATACAGGTTTCCCGTATGCTTGGTTTTCCCACAAGCCGAGGAGACATATAGCTTATCCCCTTCCCGCCAAAAGCCATGCTCGATCAGCAATTCCGACAAGAACGTTCGCGGCAGATACATATCTGAGATATAATAAACGCTATGCCCTTCCCGATGCAGCGTTTTTATCTTCTCCCGGATGGCATACACGGGAACCAATTGCTCCCGCTCTACCTGCATCTCCAAACGTGCGATCTCAGTCTTTGATTGGGCGGTCAACGCCATGAAGTCACAACAAACGTAAATAGCCTCCAGCGTTATTTCCTCTACCTGAGACAAGGCACGGGCTTTCCGCTCCCCTTTAACCCGTTCCAACGCAAAATCAGCCCGTGCGCTCTCGTCGCTATTCGCTCCAAGAACACGATAAGCCAGAAGATCAAATACGTTACGAGGGGCACCGCAAGCCCGGATAAAGCAGGTGTCGAATAGATCGAATGAATAAATCACACGTGTATTCCTTTTCATAAATCAATGCGTGATGGTATAAATCATATATCAAAGAGATTGTTATTTTCTCTTTTTGATCATGTCAATCAAGTAGTGTATTTCCTCGGACCGAGTTAATAAGGAGATACCCGTATAGAGGACACATCCAAGTGGTACGCCCAAGGCGATCCGCAAAATATCCGAATCAACTGCGTAGTTCAATAGATAGACGACACCACCCATCGACAGAGCCCGCAACAAGATAGGTACCAAGACACGCATCTCGTTTTTGAACGTAATAGCCGGAAGGAGTCTTCGGGTGTATAGCGTAATGACATACAAATCAATGATACAATAAATCACCCAACCTACGCAGAGCACTACCAGCCCCATGAAGAGGGTGGAGAACAAGATGGTAAACGCAATGATCTTCTTGAAGATCTCCGACTTCATGTAATAATCACTCCTATGCTTCACGTTCAATATCTGCCAGTTCAAACCGGAAAGAGGTTGCCAGATCCATCCAAAACAGAGTATTTGGATCAAAGGGACCACATCCAGCCATTTCTCCATCAACAGCAATCTCACTAACGGTTCGGCTAACGCGGCGAGTCCCGTCATCAGCGGAAAAACAATGAAGGCATTGAGACGGACAAACCGATAAAAGGTATGCCGTAACGCCTCGTTGTCGTTCTGCAACTCACACTCAATAGGATAGGCCACGCGAGAAAGCGTCTCATCGATCGAATTAGGTAGTAAGCTCGTCATCTGGACCGCCTGACTATATAATCCCGTCAAGGCCGGTGAGTAAAACTTACCGACCAACAAATAACTCCCATTCATATACAACGTATGCAAGACTCGTGTTATCAGGATTTTCGAGCCAAAATTAAAGAAATACCGGAACGAGCGGCGGGAGAACACGAGCGAGGGCATCCAGCCCGCCGATACCCAAAGTAACGCCACGTTGAGCAGGTTTTGCAGCAAGGCCTGCCAGACCAACGTCCACACCCCGAATCCCCGATAGGCCATCCAGACACCCGTCCCGCCGCTCACCGAGATGGCTACTAACGAGATCCACGCCTGCCGATGGAAATCCATTGCGATGTTCAGTTTCGCCTGTTGCACCGTCCGGAACGAGTTGATCACGAAGATCAAGCCCATCCATACTGTCAGCTCCTCCAGTAACGGCTCCCCATAGAACCCAGCGATCAGCGGAGACAGTAAGAACAACACGCCATAGATCGCCGCCGCCACTCCGATGTTGAACCAGAAGGTGGTCGAGAAATCCACCTCCGTCCGATCCCGTTTCTGGATCAGAGCTTCCACGAAGCCGGAGTCCACGAAGATCTGCGCCACCACGAGAAAGATCGTCAGCATCGCCACCAGCCCATAGTCGGCCGGCGACAACTGCCTAGCGATCAATATGGAGAAAAAGACCATGAGGCCCTGGCGGGCGAACTTCTCAACCGCACTCCATGCAACACCTCGTATCGCCTTATTTTTTATGGATTCCGACATATATTATGTTTTGACAATTAATAGAATTCTAAAAGCAAGCATCCAACCCCTATGGCCATACCTCTTAGCCCCAGTGTTCACTGGGGGTTGAGAAGTACCATAAGATTGGATTAATTTGTAAATTATTTGATTTTAACACAAAATTTCTTGTGTCATGAGTTCATAATCCCTTCGACCTTCCGCAATCAAACTGTCAATTCATTTAAAACAGATATTTCTCTTTTAAACGCTATTAACCATAGCTTTAGATCCTCGCATGAAGTTGTATTGGGCTTGCAACACGCAAAAGCAAGACACCGGCACGTCATCCAAAGTTAAACTTCCAGCCGAAGCCAGTAACAAGATCTTGTCTGTCTTGTTGTCGGTGGTCACCGAATTGTCGATGAGCCAGCCTTTCAATACTTTCTTCATGGTATTTTGACTTAAAGGGGGGCGAAATCACCATTCCCTGCTTTCTTTGTCTAGAATTTCTTCCCGAACGCAATGTTCAAGAACGTCTTCACCAATATCTTGAAATCGAACCACCACGAGCGGTGCTCCAGATAGAACAAGTCATAGCGTAATCGACGAAGCATCTTCTCCAGCGTATCCGTATAGCCGTTGTAGAGCGTGGCATACGAGGTCACCCCCGGACGGATCTGGTACAAGAAACGATAGCGGGGATCGCGTTCCATGATCTGGTCAATGTAGAACTTGCGCTCCGGACGGGGGCCGATGAAGGCCAAAAGGCAGTCCCCTATACGCTTCACGTTACGCTCGAAGGCGTTCATCCCATCTGAGATAAAATCAGTAGATTTTCCAAAACTCTCTTCTAAAATCATGGCTAGTTAATTAGTCGATGAAGGCAGGCACGAGGTTAAAACTTAATCTCATTTGCATAGCCCATCCTTAAATTATTTCTTTCCTCCGTTCATTTCCTCCTCTTTCTTATAATCGATATACCGCTCCAAGGCCTCACGTGCCAGACGGCGGAAAAGTTCCTCGTCCGACAGATGGTCCCAAAGGAGATCTACCAAACGATAGTAAACGCTAAAGTGCATGTCCTTGCCTTTTTAAAAGAATTGTAAGTGTCACTGCCAATGCCTCCGCTTACGCGGATAATGGACTTGGTCAGTCTGGTGACTTGTAAAACCGTGGCGATGTAATCGCCCAAACGGGGAAATGATTGTCTGTGATACATGTCTGGTTTGTTATTATTTTTATACATCTATGTCCTTATGGATAGGCCCTAGTAATGCAAATAATGCAAGTAATGCAGCACCTTTTTCCCACACACGTGCGTACATTATATAGAACAAGAATTTTACACTAAACGATCACAAACAAGGCATGGAACGATCCGGATGAGAAACGCTGGATAGCCGTATGAAAGTTTGATTCGACATATATAATGTACACGTGCGTGTGTGGGAAAAAGGTGCTGCATTACTTGCATTACTTGCACCTGTTTTCCCCGGCATCGGTTCCATCCCGCACGTATATCGGCATCGACTCACGCCTACGTTCGTATAGGCCTACACCGATATACGTGTGGGGCGACGTCGATATATGTGTAAAACGATGCCCTTATACGTATGCCACACTCATACGGTCTCGCTTAGCAATGGCAATCCCTCCACCTCTCTCTTATGCCAGCCTTGGTAATCAGACAGGGAAAAACCGGGGACGGTCAATTGCTTGTAATCCTTATCGTCTCTTCGCAAGATGTGCTTGCGGGCATACGAGCGGAGCGAACGATCCGTCACGGATACCATCACCACAGGAAACGGGTAGCCGAGCAAGCGCATCGGCGTAACCTCGCTGTCCGGGAACGCACGGCGCAACTGATAGGCTGAGTACTCGAACGCCACCCAGTAAGGACCCGTGCAATACAAATGGATGGAAGCAGTGTTCGTTCGCTCGCGGCTCATGATATCACTCAAATGCTCGTTCAGCAACGCCACCAAACGAACGCCAGAAGGAAGGGAAGACATTTCTTTTTGATTTATGATTTTTGATTTAAACTGTCAACTGTCACTTGTCAACTGTCAACTGATTTCGTGTTTCAGCCAGCGATCGCAATCGTCCAGCCGGCGGATCAAGGATAACTTGCTTTTCTTGGGCGAGGACTCACCCCGCCAAGGATCCACCACCTCATGCGCCATCTGCCGGTAAAGGGCGCTGTCCGTGCAACCGTAGAGCGTCACAAGCAACAAAGCACGGGATTGCGGAGCTTTCAACACCGGGAGCATACCACGCATCGTGTCATGCAAACGTGTGAACTCCTCCTCATCGCCCAACAACTTGTAGGCAGAAAGAAGCAATGAGTAGATCTTGCAACGCATCACGTCCGTCTCCGCACGGAGCGAACCGTAGGATCTCAACACCTCAAGGGCCAAGCGGGTATCCTCCTCTGATACGCTGCCGGAGGCATGGTAACGTCCCAAGGCATCGTGCAAACCCTCCCGCAGACGGTCGTTATCCAGATGGGTATAGACGTGCTTACCCTTTGTGTTCAGCTCGATCAGCTCATACTCGCCCGGCTTCACCTCCAACAAGGGGACCCACATGCAATCGAGGATACGAGCCATCACATCTTTATGACCGCCACCCGGCTGGATCACCACCTCCGCCTCCATACCGGTAAAATAACCGGACGTGATACGCACACGGTCTCCCTTCAGCAAGCGGTCGCTGTCCGGTACGTACACCGGAAGCTCGTTGGAATAAGATTCCGCCACCCAACGTAAATTCCCCATCTCGTCATCCGACAGATAAGGGAAATGAGTCATGCCTCCGGAAGAGACCCGGGGAAGGAAATTGTATAGGGGAAGCGTGCGCTTCATCTG
>ENA-USUA01001530-USUA01001530.1-human-gut-metagenome-genome-assembly--contig:-NODE-1530-length-10177-cov-3.266733_pt1 | contig 10177 bp, 9 predicted proteins | sample MGYA00250057_ERZ773390 | MGnify/ENA primary metagenome ERZ773390 (study PRJEB29103, sample SAMN06111941) | human gut metagenome | biome: human gut; feature: ankylosing spondylitis patient; material...
TTACCCACTCCAGTGCTGCCTTATTGGGAATCTGAGAGTCCATATTGATCAGACCACTGCCCTTTTTATTTACGCAGATTAGATCATAGGCTGTCTTTCTCGCCGGATTACTGCTCCTTTCCAGAAAAACCTGTGTACCCGGAATCAGAAGCTCCCTGCACCTGCCTGTATTCTTTACATGAACCGTTTCCACCTGCCCATTAATCTCCACATGTGCAATAAACCGATTGGGACGATCTATGAAACGGCCCTTTGTGATATGTTCGTACTTCATATTTTCTGATTGACCACGCTTTCTATTTTTTCTTTGTTCTTTTTTACACACTGTATATACCATAGCATGTTTTCCTCATATCTACAACATTCTCACCTTGGGAAACTATTCTCCAGGCAAAGTGCCCCCGAGGATGTCAAGTCATTGCTACAAAAAATATGCGGCTTTTTTGCCACAAAAATGGCTTAAAACCGCATATTTCTGTATAGAGGACGTTATATAATTGTCACAAAGTAGGTGGGGAGGATGTTATGTCATTGCTACAAATATCATTCTCCGCATAACGATTTTTTATAAATCATTCCATTCTTGTGAAAGCGGAAAATGATAAGCCATATCGAAAGCTGAAATAGCTGCTCTATTTACATCCAAAATTTCAGTAAAATCTCGATCTTGCCCTTTAATTCCTTTTTTTCCTAACCCCGATAATAATTGTTCAGCTGTTTCCAACATTAAAACATGTAAATTTTTTGTTTCAGCATAGGTTTCCAGAACACTATTTTGACATTGTTTATGAAGACAATAAAGATAATGCCTAAATGCTTCTTTTTCGCCAAAACCTGTTGATGATGGTAAACTTCCATTGAACAACATTTCACTATATTTATTTTTCATCGTTACTGGAGGTTCAATTCTATCTAATAGGTCCATACGTTTTGCAATGTCTAAAAAAGGAATTTTATACTCTGATAATGCTTGTGGACAATAATACCATACCGCTCGACGGCTAGGCTGTTTATCATCTATTGTTTCAAAATGTTCTGGCTGAAACCATCTTAAATTCAAAAAATTTCCTGATGCAATTGCATCACATTTTGCTAATGCCATACATAATAATTGATGACTTGCATAACCCACAATCGTCATCTTCCGCTGTCTCTTAATTCCTGCTACTAATGACATAATATTAGACACCCACAATGGTCGATCCACCAAATAATATCGTTCCGGATGTTCGCATACAATATATACACCTTCTACATCCCATTCTTCAACATACTCTATCACCCGTTCAATCTGGCTTTCATCATTAAGTACATCACTACTCAATGAAATTGTGTGTATATACTTCATATCAGGTGCATATTTTTTTGCACTTTCTATTATTATTTTCTGTATTTTATTCCATAAATCGTCTATTTTCTTAGCAGTAATGGAAGGCAACAAAAACGCTTCTGCCTCAACTTCGTTATTTAATTTTGATAGTTCTTCTACTACCGTATCAAATTGTCCCATTTCCAATGATGTAATATCACTCTTCGGCCAATATGCATACTGAGACAATTTTTTTTGATATTGTCTAGGATAATACAATTGTGGATCAACAAGTACTTTCCCTTTTTTCTTATGCACCCTAGTTGCATAACCTTTTACCTTATTGGGCAAAATGTTCATAGGGCTAATGATAATAGTTCCACCATCAAACTCTTCTAAATGCTCGAGAGCTAACGCTTGCATATTATGTCCCATTTGTATAAAAAGTTCCATTCTTTAACCCCTTCTATTCATAAACAAATGTCTTTTTAGCTACTTTTAACCAATCTATTGCTTGCTTAGCAGTCCTAGGTCTTCTAGAAGGATATTTTCCCATCATTGCCCCTAATAATGCCATAAACTGACTTTGAGTATCCCCTTTGATTGAATACTGTACAGGTGTAATAGTTTCTGTCTTTTGTAAGACTTCAAGTGCATTTATAGAGCCTTCTCTAAATGGATTTTTTCCTGTAATACATTCATAGGTAACAACTCCTAGTGAAAAAATATCTGCTCGAGAATCAATTTCCTTTTTTAAATTATTAAATTGCTCAGGCGCAGCATATCCAGGTGTATGCGGACCCATCATTGCACCTGTTCTTGTCAATGAATCTGCTCCCAATATCCTTGCAATTCCAAAATCCAGAAAAAATATTCTACCATCATCTGCTCGTATAATATTTTCCGGTTTAATATCTCTATGCACAATACCTTTATTCTCTATACAAGCAATAAACTCTAACCCCTGTTCCAAAAATGTCACTGCTTCCTCTAAAGAAAATCTCTTGCCACTTTCAAGCACCTTCCGTAATTCTGTTCCTTTTACTTTTTGCTCAATAATATATAATGTCTCTGTTCCCTCATACTCTATGGTTCCAGTTTCATATATTTTAGGTACCATGGATAAGTTTAAATCTCTTTCTATTTGTATTTCCCTAAGAGACCTGGGATCGTTAAGCTGAAAATATAATTTAATAACAGTTTCTCCATATGAGTTGTGAACTCCATCAAATACAATCTTCTGTCCACCACGTGCCATCAATTCAATTTTTTCAAATTCTTCTTGACACATTTCTTGAAATTTTTTCATCTCTCATTTCTCCTAACTTAAATGGGCAACAGTCCTTCCAATCCATTCATTAAACTGTAAAGACTGATAACTTGACGGTGATGCTAATTTCTTTGCTTCTACTATTTTTCTAAAACTTCTCTTCTTACAATACAAACCTGTGCCTTGTCTTTCAAACTTTTTAATCGTACTACTTTGCGGATTTGAAGTACTTGTTAATGCATATGATTGTGATGCAAACCATGTATTAATAAGAGACTGTTCAGCAACTTTCTTTATATCCGTCATTTTAGCTTCCACTGAAATCAATTTTTTTATATTATATATCTTTTTGATGTCTACTGGTTTCCATAAGCCGTGATCACGTATAATCATATGTGCATCTAGTAATTTTTCTATGGCCTGAATTGTATCTTTTTCTGGCATCTTAAGTCTTGTTATCAATTCACTTCCTGTACTTCCTTTAGTCATCAATAACTGAGATAACACTTTTAAATCATTCGTTTCCAGATTTTCTCTTTGTTCAGACCAATTCTCCAATATTTTAGGTGAATATGATGCAAATACAATGTCAGGAAATCCGGATGCAACTTTAGGTTCTACAAATATAGCTAAATTGTTTGTTTTATTGCTTTTTAAAAAATTATGAATATAATATTCAATAAAATCTTCAACCAAATCCAACTCATCCCCTTGAGTTGATGGTCGTGTATACAATCCTATATCTTTAATATTATGATCAAACATCAATATCCTATCCATTGTTACATTTCACCCTTTTCAATCTCTCTTTTGCACTTTTTATAGAAACAATTATAACAATCCCGCCTTTAAAAATCAATCACTCAAGGCTTCTTAAAATAAACATAACTAGTATTTTTTCATCCCCACTCTACCTCCACTCTCCCATCATCATACACATATATTCCGGACACATATTCTTCCAGCATTTCTCGTGTTAGCTTCTCATAGCCTAAATACTTCAACATCTGCTCCACCGGAACATTCTTTTTCATCAGGATGTCTTTCTCAGCGTTTATCAACTCAGCCAACTCCTGCACACGCTTCTGCAGTCGTTCTTTTTCTTCTTCCAGCTGCATCTTTGCTTCCATGAACTGTTTCTGGTTCATCTGTCCCTCGTGATACTTCTCATAGTTCTGACGGTTCTGAATCTTTATCTGTTCCTGACGCTTTTCACATTCTGCATTTTCCGTCTTATAGGCTTCTATGCTGTCCTCATGCTGTTTTCTCATAGATTGCTGCATTTGTTCCTGACTGATATTCTGACGTAAATATGCCTTTATTTCTGCCAGTACGATATGCTCCAGCATTTTGTTATCAGCTTTTCCGGCAAAGCATCCTGTATCTTTTTTTCCTTTACTGTAAGCACAGCTATAAAGGATATGACCATGAACTGGACTGCTTGAAGTCAGGCTTCTGTGACAATTTCCACACTTCACATAGCCACCTAACAGTGTTGTTTCCCTGTCAAATTTGCTTTTCTTGGTGTATCTGATCTGCAGGGACTGTGCTTTCTCAAAGACTTCTTTTGACACTATTGGCTCGTGGTGATTTTCCATCACTTTCCACTGACTTCTCGGAACGGGTACTTCTTTCCCAGTTCCGGGATCTGGAATCTTTGTCTTTCCATAGACCATACAGCCTATATAGGTCTTATCATCCACAATCTTCCGTATCATATCACTCGTCCACTGCAATCCTCTTGATGCAGCTTTCTTGCTGTCTGATTTCTGTCGTCTGCTCATAGACTGCAAGGGAGTCAATACACCCTCTTCATTGAATAACTTACAAATCTCCATCTTGGAATATCGCTGATTGGTCAGTTCAAATACTCTGCGAATCACTTCCGCTTCGTCCTCTACAATCACCAGTTCTTTCTTATTTTCTGGATTGATTCGATACCCATAAGGTGCAGAACCACAACAATACTCACCTTTTCCCCGTCTGGTGCTGACTGCTGCCTTTACCTTTACAGACTGATCTTTCACATAGAAGTCTGCGATCAATCCTTTAAACTGTACTTCGATGTCTGAACTCTTTCCTTTATAATCTTTAGAATCATATCGGTCTGAAATAGAAATAAATCGTACTCCCAGGAATGGAAAAATCTGTTCCAGATAAGTTCCCATCTCAATATAGTTTCTGGCAAAACCTGCTTAATTGCCGGACGTTCCATACTGGAACCAGAATATCCATCGTCGTAGAACTCCTGAAAGGGCATAGCCACCAGTTCAGGAATATTGGAAATATAATCTTTTACCAGTTTTCTCTGATTAATAATGCTGTTACTTTCTCCCTCTGAGTCATCTTCCATGGAAAGGCGGTAATATCCAATAATCAGTTTCTGATCACTCATGTTCTACCACCCCCTTAAACCCGAAGTTGATTTCCAGTTTGCCATCACCATATAGATACATACTTTCAATCAAGCCTTCTGCAAGTTCCGCATTGATTCTGGTTGTCCCATCCAGCTCCAGCAGGCTTCGTAAAAATCTGGCTTCTTCTTTCTGCTGTTTTTCCAGCTTTCGTATGGTCTGCTCTAAAGACTTCTTTCTCTCTTCGCAGAACTCTTTCCAGCTATTACGGTCATCTTTCATTTCTATATAGGCTTCTTTGGAAAGTTCACCCTCTTTATATTTCATAAATGCCTGTGCCAGTTTTTCTGAACGTCTTTCCATATCTATATTCAGTTTTCTGATCTCAGTTTGAATCTCATTGATTTTGGAAAGAAATACCGCACTGCTTATAGCAGACATATCCTTTTTCCGCAATCCAGATAACTGAAACTGTCTGGTCAGCTCCGAACGGACAATTTTCTGCAATTTCTCTTCGGAAATAGATTTGTGACTACATTTTCTTTCATCCCGATACCAGGCAGCATTGCAAAAGTAATACACATTGCCTCTGTATCTACGTGTACACATTTTCCGCTTACAATCACCACAATAGAATACATTGTAAAATGCTCTTTCATCATCTTCCCACCCTGCAGTAGTTTTTGTTGCTTTCTGTTGTGCTGCTTTTAGCCTGACCTGTGCTTTTTCAAACAGTTCTCGGCTGATAATCGGTTCATGGGCATTTGGCGTAATAATCCACTGGCTCTCGTCCAATATGTCACACCATTTTTCCCCTCTTTGAAATCTGGATTCGTATTTCCTCTGAACCAGATCACCATAATAATTATTTCGGTTCAGCACTGCACGTATCGAAGAATTCCCCCACTGATGAAGGTTCTCTCCATCCTGACAGTACACATGATGATATTGGTTATAATCTGAAATCCGATGTACCCTATCCTCAAACAGCCTGTCAATAATGCTCTGTATGCCATCTCCCGAAGCATATTCTTCAAAAATCCTACGAACAATCTTTGCAGATTCTGGTTCCACAATCAGCTTATAAATCCCATTTACCTTTTCCACACAATATCCGTATGGAGCTGTAGATCCCACATATTCACCATTTTTCTGTGCAATACGTTTCGCTGCCCGTTCCTTTGCTGAAATGTCTTTCGCATAAGCATCATTCACCAGATTCTTGATATTCATGGATAATTCCTGATTCTTAGCACCAGGTGCAAATGAATCATAGTTGTCACATACAGAAATAAACCGTACTTTCATAAAAGGAAGAATCTTTTCCAGATAGTTACCAGTTTCGATGTAATTTCTTCCAAATCGTGAGAAGTCCTTTACCAGAATACAATTTATCTTGCCTGCTCTGACATCATTCATCATCCGTTCAAATCCAGGTCTGTCAAAATTTGTTCCTGTTTTTCCAAGATCAGAATAAATATCATACACAACAATCTCACACTCTCTGTCCGGATTTTCATTGTGCTTCTGAATGAATTCTTTTATCAGCGTAACCTGTGTTTCAATAGATTCTGACTTTTTTTCATCATTGTCTACGGATAATCTGGCATAAATTGCAGCCATACATATCGGAATACCAGAAATCTTCTTCTCTGTGTTTTTCTTATATCTTTTTGCTGTTCTTGCCATTTATCCCACCTCTTTCCTGCACTCTGTCCTGTGTTCCGCATAAAACCGTCTTATGACTTTCATCTTCTCAATCATATCCTGATAGCGGATGTGAATTTTAATTTGCTTGTTTTCATAAATATAGATTTTATCTACGGTCAGTGCCAGCAATGTGCGATCCAATTCTTTGATTTCCAGTGATTTCTTCCAGTCCTCCAACTGAACAGTTGCAGACACTCCACCCTCAAACATTTGCTTTACCAGCTTTTTCTGATTTTCAATCATCTGCTCCAGTTCTTCACATTTTCTTCCGTAATTTTCCCGAAAATCATCGAACTCCTCTTTACTGATCAGTCCCTCTTTCAAGTCATCACCTAAAGACGCTTTCAGACTGTAATAGCGGTTATATTCTTCCTGCAACTTGCTAATCTGCGTATCATAACCGATTACCTGATCGTAGCTGACTTGCATCTCACAAAGTTCTTCCATAATCATCTGATAGTCTACAAAAAGTGCCGTATATGCCTGAATCTCTTTCAACACAATTCTTTTCAGCACCTCTTCCGGAACACTGTGTCTGGTACAATCTCCACCTTTATTCTTTGTCTGGCAGATATAAAAAGCTTTTTTCTTCCCCTTATACTGATTTACCCTGCGTATCATCGGTGTCTTGCAATCTCCACAAAACACAAATCCCGAAAAAAAGCTTGCACTGTCTGATGTTTTCGATGCCCTGCCATCATATTGAAGCAGTTTCTGAACCACATCAAAATCATTTTGCCTGATAATTGCCGGATGCGTATTTTCTACTTTCACCCACTCTGATTCTGGCTTATCCAGGCGTTGCTTTACTTTATAGCTGATTCGTTCCTGCTTGCCCTGTACCATGTTTCCAATGTAAACCTCGTTGGTCAGAATCCTTTTAACCTGCACTGCCGACCATTTCGGTGTGTCTGAGCTGTGAAATCCAGAATTATAATTCTCGCCATTTGCCTTTTTATATTCTTTTGGCGACTGCACATAACGTACATTCAATTTTTCTGCGATTGCTCCAAGACTGAATCCATCAATTTTCCATGAAAATATTTTTCTTACAATATCCGCTGCATAAGAATCAATCACCAGACAGTTCTTATTCTCCGAATCTTTGCAGTAACCATACGGGGCAAATGCTCCAATAAATTCACCTTTTTCACGTTTAATTTTCTGGTGGCTTCGCACTTTACTGGAAATGTCCCGGCAATAGCTTTCATTTACAAAATTTTTGATTGGAACAACAAATGACTTTTCTGAAAAATCTGCTGTTTTACTATCAAACTGGTCTGTAACTGAAATAAAACGCACATTTAAAGCCGGGTAGGTCTTTTCGATCCATCGCCCGGCTTCTATATACTCTCTTCCGAATCTGGATAAGTCTTTTACAATCACACAGTTTACTTTTCCAGCTTCTATATCAGTTGTCATTCGTTTAAACTCAGGTCGGTCAAAATTTCCACCTGAGTATCCGTCATCCACATATATATCAAAGATCTGAATATCCGGCTGGCTTTTTACAAAGCTCCGAAGTAACTCTCTCTGATTTACAATGCTATTGCTCTCTGACTTCGCACTGCCCTCTTCCATATCGTCTTTCGATAATCGAAGATACAATGCAGCATCGTATATATCTGGCATATTCATTTGCATCTGTTCCATTTTACATCGCTCCCAACTTACTTATTCACATTGATTATCAACATAATCCAGCACTCCACTATTCCGCGAGGTGTTTTGTCATGTTAATGACAAAATCCCGAGACATATAAGTCAAAATCCCATCGCTGCAAGCGATTTCTAATGGATTTTGACTCATAACTGTGAGGATACTGAACAGTTATGAATTTGAAGTCAGAAACCATGTACCACATTCATTTTCCCTGACTTCACATCAACATAACATCTGTAGCTTCGCAAGATATTTTTTTCAAGACTTGCATCTAATACATCAACTCCGTTCTTTTTCTTAGATAATCACTAATGGCATCTGTGGCATCCATTTCTCCTGTCATCTCCACGACCACCACATATCCTTCATTCATGTGAGCATACGGCTGATCGCCGGATTTATCCAGAAAAGTTTCCACTTTCTCAGAAATAGCTTTATCCATATCAGGAATTAAATCCTCAATGTCCTTTAACTGCTCCAGATCAACACTGGAATCTATTACTGACTGATTCACCATGATGCTCACCTCTTTTCCAACATATTCTTTGTATCAGTTGTCCTATACCTGCAATTTTCTCAAATGCATCACCTTATCTGGATATTCTTTAGCAACTACTTCACTGTCAATCTGAATATATGATAAGCGCTTAATTTTTAGATATGATAGAAAAAATCCCCGACTACTTTTCAATAGCCAGAGCACCTTGACAATTCATATATGATCGATTTGATTCGTTTGCACAACGTTCGATTTCAGTTTTGACGATTTCGTTCCACGGAGCCAGAAATTCTAATTCATCATCGCTCATCCTATCATTATCGTGCTGATATGCACAAAAAAATAACCTTATTATGCCGGTTGACAGGTTGGATTACGCTGATTTTTTGAAAACTTTATATGGTATATTTTAATGAATTGCAGGATTACTTTATTGACATTTCTGACACTATCATATACACTGTACATATCGTATAAGTACGCACATATCAGAAGGTGGTGAGAGGAAATTAGAATGGAAATTATCATAAGTAATAGTAGTGATAAGCCTATTTATGAACAAATTGCTATGCAGATCAAGAGTTTAATCATGAATGGTACCCTATCTGCCGGAGAAGCCCTGCCTTCCATGCGTGCACTGGCAAAAGACCTGCATATAAGTGTTATTACTGTTCAACGAGCTTACGAAGATTTAACTCGAGATGGGTTTATCGAAACCGTATCGGGAAAAGGTAGTTTTGTTGCATCACCAAATAAAGAATTTATTCAAGAAGAACAACTACGAATAGCGGAAGAACTTTTAGAAAAGGTTGCTATAATCGGTCGTACCCATGGTATCAGTTATGAGCAAATGGCTAATATTCTAAAACTATTTTTTGAAGAATGAGAGGTGGAATTATGGAACAGAACAGTATTGTTGTAAAAAATGTGACTAAAAAATTTGATGATTTTATGTTAGATCATATTTCATTTACAGTTCCTACAGGACGTATTGTGGGTTTCATAGGAGAAAATGGTGCTGGAAAAAGTACAACTATCAATTTAATTTTAGACCAGTTGAAGTTGGATGCGGGTGAAATAAGAATATTGGGTAAACAAAATCATTCTTATTTGCATAAAGAAAACATTGGTGTTGTTTTTGACGAATGTAAATTCCATTCCGTCTTAAATGCAAAAGATATTGCCCAAATCCTTTCGGGATCTTATAAAACATGGGATATGAATTTGTTTGAAGAATATATGAAACGCCTTGATGTTCCATTAAATAAATCAATAGGGCAACTTTCAAAAGGTATGAAGATGAAATTGTCAATTATTTGTGCACTATCGCATAGACCCCAGATTCTGATTTTAGACGAAGCAACAACAGGGT
>ENA-USUA01001531-USUA01001531.1-human-gut-metagenome-genome-assembly--contig:-NODE-1531-length-10175-cov-3.217766_pt1 | contig 10175 bp, 5 predicted proteins | sample MGYA00250057_ERZ773390 | MGnify/ENA primary metagenome ERZ773390 (study PRJEB29103, sample SAMN06111941) | human gut metagenome | biome: human gut; feature: ankylosing spondylitis patient; material...
AACAACATCACTGTCTACACGGGTGAAACGGGATTTCTCAAGCTTTTGCTCCAACATACTTACCATAGCTACATCTAACTGGCCATCCATGAGCAAGACATTATAGCCTTTATTGGTTGCAGCCTCAATATAGCTGTATTGTTCGTCCTTGTTATTTGCATACAGATAGATTAGATTTCCATCTTTGTCTGTCTGGTTATCTTTAATAAGGGTCTGATATTCCTCGAATGTGTAATGTTTGTCATTTGTATCGGTGAAAAGGGCGAATTTTTGCGCTTTATCATAGAAATCCTCTTGTGTGAGCATTCCATAATTGATAAATATTTTCAAGTCGTTCCACTTTTCTTCAAACTGCTTACGATCATTCTTGAATATAGACTGTAAACGGTCGGAAACTTTCTTGGTGATATAAGTTGAAATCTTCTTCACGTTTGAGTCGCTTTGCAAGTATGAACGGGAAACGTTCAACGGAATATCCGGAGAATCTATTACTCCATGTAACAAAGTCAGGAAGTCCGGCACAATGCCTTCAACAGAGTCTGTTACATATACTTGATTGCAATATAACTGAATCTTGTTCTTATTTAATTCAATATTGCTCTTTACCTTCGGGAAGTAGAGGATACCAGTCAGATGGAATGGATAATCCACATTCAGGTGAATCCAGAAGAGTGGTTCATCAGACATCGGATATAGCTTGCTATAGAATGATTTGTAATCTTCATCCGAAAGTTCGCTAGGTTTGCGTGTCCACAAAGGAGTGGTGTCATTGATTATATTATCTTCAGCCGTTTCTACCTGTTTGCCGTCTTTCCATTCTTTCTTTTTTCCAAATGCAATAGGAACAGGAAGGAAGCTGCAATATTTCTTCAGAAGTTCGGAGATACGTGCTTCTTCGAGGAATTCTTTGCAGTCGTCATCAATGTATAAGATGATATCTGATCCACGGTCGGCTTTTTCTATTTCTTCAATAGTGAATTCAGGGCTGCCATCACAAGTCCATTTTACGGCTTTTGCATCGTCTCTGTATGATTTAGTGATAATCTCCACTTTCTTTGCAACCATAAAGGCAGAGTAGAAGCCAAGTCCGAAATGTCCGATAATGGCATTTGCATCGTTCTTATACTTCTCCAGGAAGTCATTAGCTCCAGAGAAAGCTATTTGATTGATGTACTTCTCTATTTCTTCTGCAGTCAAACCGATACCACGGTCAGAAATGGTAATAGTATCTTTGCCTAATTCAACGTGAACAGTTAAGTCACCCAGTTCACCTTTGAATTCGCCAATAGAAGCAAGCGTATTCAGCTTCTGAGTGGCATCTACCGCATTGGATACTAACTCGCGCAGAAAAATCTCATGGTCACTGTACAAAAACTTTTTAATGATAGGGAAAATGTTTTCTGTTGTAACCCCAATATTACCTTTTTGCATAATACGTATATTTTTTAATTTATCTATTTGATTGATTTTAGTTGATATATTTGTTCAGATAAACACAAAAAAAATGCCAGACCCTAAGGTCTGACATTATGGCATATTAAATTATTTTCTTATTCAGGAAATAACTCTATTCCGGAGAAACAACTTTCATCTCCAATTCGCCTTTTTCTTCATTAAGGGTTACTTGAATAGTATCTCCCTCTTTTAAAGACGAGGAAATGATGAGCTCGGATAAACCATCCTCCAGATAGGTTTGAATTGCGCGCTTCAAAGGACGGGCGCCATATTGTATGTCATATCCCTTGCTAGCGATGAATTCTTTCGCCTTATCTTCAATAACAAGCTTGTAACCAATAGATTCTATTCTATCGTACAATCCTTTTAGCTCTATGTCTATAATCTTTGTTATCGCTTCCAGAGAAAGTTGATCAAACGTGATAATCTCATCTACACGATTGATGAATTCAGGCGCGAATGATTTATTTAGAGCTTTTTGTATAACACTTCGCGAGAATTCTTTATCATCCAGGCGGCTTTGTGTCGCAAAACCAACACCACGTCCAAATTCTTTCAGCTGGCGGGTTCCGATATTGGAAGTCATGATAATAACGGTATTTTTGAAATCTACCATTCTGCCATAACTGTCAGTCAGACGACCCTCATCCATTACCTGAAGCAGGATATTGAATACATCCGGATGTGCTTTTTCTATTTCATCAAGCAATACAATAGAGTATGGTTTACGGCGCACTTTTTCTGTCAGCTGGCCACCTTCTTCATATCCTACGTATCCCGGAGGTGCCCCAACCAAGCGTGAAACAGTGAACTTTTCCATATATTCACTCATATCGATACGAATCAGTGCATCGGCAGAACCGAACATATACTTGGCCAACTCTTTTGCTAGGTGAGTTTTACCAACTCCTGTCGGACCTAAGAACATAAACGTGCCAATGGGCTTATTAGGATCTTTGAGTCCTACACGGCTTCGCAAAATGGCTTTGACCAGCTTTTCTATCGCTGTGTCTTGTGCGATGACTTTAGCTTGCAAATCTTCTTTCATACCTGCTAGCTTGATGCCTTCGGCCTGTGCCATTCGTTGTACTGGAATGCCTGACATCATTGAGATAACATTGGCAATTTCTTCTGCATCAACAGTTTGCCTGTTTTCTTTTAGATTGGCTTCCCATTCTTTTTTCATCTCATCCAATTGGATAGAAAGTTCTTTCTCCTTATCACGGAAGCTGGCTGCAAGTTCAAAATTCTGCGATTTTACGGCTTCATTTTTCTTGTTTTTAGCTTCTTCGATCAGCTTTTCCTGTTCTTCTATCTCTTTGGGTACATTGACATTAGTAAGATGTACACGTGAGCCGGCTTCATCTAAAGCATCAATGGCTTTATCAGGGAAATTACGATCTGTGATATAGCGGTCTGTCAGCTTGACACATGCTTCCAATGCTTCATCTGTATAATACACATTGTGATGATCTTCATACTTATCCTTGATATTACGCAAAATCTGCATAGTTTCGGCAGCAGTAGTCGTTTCTACGATTACTTTTTGGAAACGACGTTCCAATGCGCCATCTTTCTCAATATTCTTACGATATTCATCAAGAGTGGTGGCACCGATACATTGTATTTCTCCTCTTGCCAATGCTGGCTTTAGCATATTGGCGGCATCCATAGAGCCTGCTGCAGAGCCTGCGCCTACAATCGTGTGAATTTCATCAATGAATAATATAACATTCGGATTCTTCTGCAATTCATTGAGAATGGAACGGATACGTTCTTCAAATTGTCCACGGTACTTTGTTCCTGCCACAACAGCAGTCATGTCAAGAGCAACGACTCGTTTATCAAACAGGATACGCGAAACCTTTTTCTGAATGATTCTCAATGCAAGACCTTCAACAATCGCTGATTTTCCTACACCGGGTTCACCAATCAGAATTGGGTTATTCTTTTTGCGTCGACTTAATATCTGCGCTAAACGTTCGATTTCTCTTTCTCTGCCCACAACAGGATCCAACCGTCCTTCTTCTGCCGCTTTTGTCATGTCAGTACCGAAATTGTCAAGTACCGGCGTATCATTAGACGGCTTCTTGGAAGCGGTTTGTGCCTGTTGGCGTTCATCCGAGCCACCTCTGCCGGAACGAGGAGAAGACATTTCTTCGTCATCCTCATCGTCTTCCGAAAAGCCCATGCCGGAATTGACATCCGGCTGCAATGTAGCTTGCTCCAGTACTTTCACGTAGTTTATATCGTTTGCTTCAAGTACGGAAGCCGCCATATTGTTTTTTTCTCTTAAAATAGCCAATAATACATGTTCTGTATCAGCGATGTTACTTTTCATTCCACGAGCTTCTAAAATACACATTTTTAATATCTTTGCCGCATCATTAGATAACGGCACCTCTGCATCAGGCAATAACATTTCATCAGCTTCTGCCTTCAGCTGAGCTTCAATCTGTTGCTTTATAGCAGCCAGATTGGTGTTGAGTTTAGACAATATCTCGATAGCTTTTCCTTCACCGTCACGGAGTATTCCCAGAAGCAGGTGTTCGGGACCTATATACCTACTTCTCAACCGGTTCGCTTCTTCCTTACTATAGACGATAATGTCGGAAACTCTTTGTGAGAATTGATTATTCATACTTTTTTCCTTTTCTTCTAAGGGTTATTCACTGGCAAATATACGCATTTAATCAAGTTTGTATTGCAATATTTGCTTTATTTCTTATATCTACAAATGGCGTGCCATAAAAACAGTGTATTTGTATTATATATATAAGGTATAACAAATAATAGGCTCTTTTTTACCGATGTTATTTATCTTTCCATATTATATTTATCGTTTTTATCTTTTTATTTTTGTATTTTAAAGTTTGGCGGGTTATCGTCTCGGTCATGATAAAACTTTCTTTCTAAAAACTTTCGTATATCGGGGAAAAGTAGTACTTTAGCGTGGTTTTTCACAAACCGTAGAATGTATAATTAATAATCATTTTAAATGCTTGAACAAGACAGAATTATAAAGATTAACATCGAGGAGGAAATGAAGTCTTCGTACATTGACTACTCCATGTCGGTCATTGTTTCACGTGCCCTTCCGGATGTTAGAGATGGTTTTAAACCTGTTCACCGAAGAATTCTTTTCGGTATGATGGGACTGGGAAATACGTCGGATAAACCCTATAAGAAATCTGCGAGAGTTGTCGGTGAGGTATTAGGAAAATATCACCCGCACGGTGACTCATCCGTATATGGCGCTCTCGTCCGTATGGCACAGCCGTGGGCTATGCGCTACATGCTTGTAGACGGACAAGGCAACTACGGTTCTGTGGACGGTGACAGCGCAGCCGCCATGCGTTACACGGAATGCCGCTTGCAAAAGATTGGAGAAGAAATGATGCAGGATCTTGATAAAGAGACTGTAGACATGCAAACCAACTTCGACGACTCGTTGCTGGAACCCACCGTAATGCCAACCCGCATTCCGAATCTTCTTGTCAACGGTGCTTCCGGTATCGCCGTAGGTATGGCTACGAATATGCCGACCCATAATCTGTCCGAAGTGATAGATGCCTGCGTCGCATATATCGACAACAATGATATCGACATCGAAGATTTGATGACTTACGTCAAAGCTCCCGACTTCCCGACAGGCGGTTATATATATGGTATGAGCGGTGTGCGCGAAGCCTACATGACCGGTCGCGGACGTGTTGTAATGCGCGCCAAGGCTGAGATTGAAGCATCTTCCACGCATGACAAAATCGTTGTAACCGAAATCCCTTACGGAGTAAATAAGGCCGAATTAATCAAATCCATCGCCGATTTGGCCAACGAAAAGAAGATAGAGGGCATTTCCAATGCCAACGACGAGTCTGACCGCGAAGGTATGCGCATCGTCATCGACGTAAAACGCGATGCCAACGCCAGTGTAGTGCTGAACAAGCTCTACAAAATGACATTGTTGCAGACTTCTTTCGGCGTAAACAACGTAGCATTGGTACACGGACGTCCTCGCTTGCTGAACCTGAAAGACCTCATCAAGTATTTCGTAGAGCATCGTCACGACGTAGTTATCCGCCGTACACAATATGATTTGCGTAAAGCTAAAGAACGTGCCCATATCTTAGAAGGTTTGATTATCGCATCGGACAATATTGACGAGGTAATCAAAATCATCCGTGCCGCCAAAACTCCGAATGACGCAATCAGCGGTTTGATGGAGCGTTTTGAATTGACTGAAATCCAATCGCGCGCCATCGTAGAAATGCGTCTGCGCCAGTTAACCGGACTCATGCAGGACCAACTCCATGCCGAGTATGAGGAAATCCAAAAGCAGATTGCTTATCTGGAAGAAATCCTCGTTAACGACGAACTCTGCCGCAAGGTTATCAAAGATGAATTAATCGAGATTAAAACTAAATACGGTGATGAACGCCGCTCTGAAATAGTTTATTCATCGGAAGAATTCAACCCGGAAGATTTCTATGCAGACGATGAAATGATTATTACCATTTCTCATATGGGATATATCAAGCGTACGCCGTTAAGCGAATTCCGTGCCCAAAACCGCGGTGGGGTAGGTTCTAAGGGAACAGAGACACGCGATGAGGACTTTGTAGAACATATATATCCTGCAACAATGCACAATACCATGATGTTCTTCACTCAAAAAGGTAAGTGCTACTGGCTGAAAGTATATGAGATACCCGAAGGAACCAAAAATTCTAAGGGACGCGCCATTCAGAACCTGTTAAACATAGACTCTGATGACGCCGTAAATGCATACCTGCGCGTGAAGAACCTGAACGATCAGGATTTCATTAACAGTCATTATGTACTGTTCTGCACAAAGAATGGCGTCATTAAGAAAACATTGCTCGAACAATATTCCCGTCCTCGCCAAAATGGTGTCAATGCCATTACAATTCGCGAAGATGACCGCGTAATTGAAGTGCGCATGACTAACGGTGACAACGAGATTATCATTGCCAATCGCAACGGACGTGCCATCCGTTTCCACGAAAGTGCCGTACGCGTAATGGGACGTACAGCTACCGGTGTACGCGGCATGACGCTTGATGAAGACGGACAAGACGAAGTTGTCGGAATGATTTGTATCAAAGACCCTGAAACTGAGACAATCATGGTTGTGTCAGAACAAGGATATGGTAAGCGTTCCGATATTGAGGATTATCGTAAGACGAACCGTGGCGGTAAAGGTGTAAAAACTATGAATATCACCGATAAAACCGGTAAACTGGTAACAATCAAGTCTGTAACAGATGAGAATGATTTAATGATTATAAATAAATCAGGTATCACCATCCGTCTGAAAGTAGCAGATGTTCGTATAATGGGACGTGCTACGCAGGGAGTACGACTGATTAATCTTGAAAAACGTAATGATGAAATTGGCTCCGTATGCAAAGTTACCTCGGAAACCGAAGAGGATATCATTGCAGAAGAGGATAGCGATGCATCAGAAAAAACTCAGAACGATATAGTAAACAATGAAAATGAAGAATAGACACAATATTAATTTAAAATTTTCTACAATCATGAAAAGAGTATTATTTTCAATGGTTTTACTACTTGCGGCAGGCTTTACCTTCGCTCAGGAAAAGAGCGTGAAAGAGGCAAAAAGCATCGCTAACGACGTAAAACCGGATTTTGCACAAGCAGAGAAGCTCATCAATGAAGCTCTGAACAATGCTGAAACCAAAGACAACGCCGAAACATGGGATGTAGCCGGCTTTATTCAAAAGAGAATCAATGAAAAGGAAATGGAGAATGCTTATTTAAGAAAGCCTTATGATACTCTTAAAGTGTATAACAGCGCACTGAATATGTGCAAATACTACTTTAAATGCGATGAACTTGCACAGATTCCTAACGAAAAAGGTAAAATCAAAAATAAGTTCAGAAGATCGAACAGTGCTGCTATATTAGCTGCGCGTCCCAACCTGATTAACGGTGGTATCCAGTTCTTTAATTTAGATAAGAATAAAGAGGCTTTGGATTTCTTCGCAACTTATGTAGACATTGCCATCAATCCTATGTTTGAAAAGGAGAATCTGCTTCAAACAGATACTGTATTGCCCCAAATTGCTTATTATGCAAGCTTAGCTGCAGCCAAAATGGAAGATTATCCAAGCGTGTTGAAATATGCACCTTATGCAAAGGAGGACAAAGAAGTGGGTAAATATGCCATGGAATTTATTTCTACAGCATTGAAAGCTCAAGGTGATACTGTCAAGTGGATCGCTTCCTTAAAAGATGGTATTCAAAAGTATCCTGAACATTCATTCTTCTTTGGACATCTGATTGATTATTATAGCAATAATAATAAGTTTGACGAAGCAATGCAGTTTGCAGATGATATGTTGGCTAAAGATCCTAATAACACATTCTATTTGTACGTAAAAGGATACCTTTATCATAACATGAAAGATTATGAAAAAGCCATTGAATTCTACAACAAAACCATTGAAGTAGATCCTAACTATGCAGAAGCATATTCCAACTTGGGCTTAATCTATTGCCTGCAAGCTCAGGATTTCTCTGAAAAAGCTACTACTGATGTCAATAATCCAAAATACAAAGAAGACCAAGCTACACTGAAAGTTTTCTATGAAAAGGCAAGACCTAATTATGAAAAAGCAAGAGAACTGAAACCTGAACAGAAAGATTTGTGGCTAAATGGATTATACAGAGTTTATTATAACTTACAAATGGGTCCTGAATTTGATGAAATAGAAAAATTGATGCAATAATTGAATTGCTACTATTACCAAAGATAGCTTGAATATGTAAGCTATGTTTGGTATAATTTTCTTCCAAATTAGAGAAGAATAAAGGTTTATTTTAGTTTATGGTGTTATATATTAAACATAATATTGATATTACATCACAAACATAGGAAATGGGACATGTAATAGTATAACCATGAAAAGATAAAAAATAAGTGGACTCCACTAAAACTAATTCAGCATTTAGCGGTAGCCCACATCCTTACCTAGACAGATTAAAATTATCATTTCAATTAGGCCGCCCATAGATAACCAGCAATGGTGTATCAGAATGGAAAATCATTTTTCTGGCAATTCCTGGATTAAACAAACGAGAAAATATATTTCGCTTATATGATGTCAATGTAATAATATCTATGTGATTAGTTTTAATATATTCATCCAAGCTATTAAGGAAATCATCATTCTTCACTACATCATAATGAATTTCCAATTGCGGATACTGTTTTTGGAAATACTCTTTAATGCCACCCAACTTTATCTCATTCCAAGTGTCTTTTACATCAGCTAAGTGTATTAAAGAAACAGAGAAGCAAAATGGCTTTAAACTATTAATTAATGAATCAAAAGCTATCAAATCGCGCTGGTCAAAATTCGTAATAAATGCAATACGTTTTACAGCGTTAAATTCTTTGAACGGTGTATTCTCCGGAATGGCTAAAACCGGTACGCGACTACGCTCGATAACTTCAGCGGTTACACTACCAATCAAATCAATATCTTTCTGATTCTTACCACGCGTTCCCATGATGATAATTCTCGGACGATTTTCTTTAGAATAGCGTAATATCTCTTCTTCTGGAATGCCTTCTCTCAATACGCAAGTGTATTTTATATCAGGAAACTCTCCGGATGTAACTTTAGCTTTTACTTTATCGGACAAAGCATTCAAATCCGAATGTACTTTCTGCAATATATTCCGGACATTCTCTTCATCACTCAACTGATAGTTAAAAACATCACCGTATGGCAATGAAGTCGCATAGATAGGTGTAAAATATACATGAAGCAAAACTACTTCAGCATCTATGTTTTTTGCAAAATTAAAACCGAACTCACATGCTTTCAATGAATAACTTGAAAAATCGACAGGAATCAAGACCTTATTACTGCCTTTCTCTATTTGGGGCATCTTCTCTCCCACTACTTCTTCGGACAACCATGCCGAGCTTTCCGTAATTTTCAAAGCATGCGGTAAGTCGCTTTCTTTTATACGAACACGCACACCGGAAGATCCAACCGGCTGTATTTGATTTACATTATGAATGTAAGTCTCAATACCTTCATTTTCGAGAACATTCTTTAGTATTTGTGCCTTAGCATACGTAAGAATCGCTAATGTTACTAATTTATCTTCCATAAGTCGTCTATTATATTTATTTACAAAACAAACAAGAAATCCCAATTGTTTCTCAGCAATTGGGATCTTTCTTTACTTTCTTTTCTTAAGCCTGAACAGGTTCAGCAGTTTCACCTGCCATTTCATCTAAAATTTTTAAAGCCCGATCAAGAACGGTAGTATCATCAATCATTACTAAACCGCCATCCGGACCGGGTTCTAAGTGAATTCCAACACTTTTACCCTCCTTAAAGTTATGACCGCCAAAGAAATTTCTTACAGTGTCAACATTAAGTCCAAGTTCATCGGCTATTCTATGCATACTACCACTAGGTAATGAGTCTTTAATCTTACGGAGTTCATTAAATGTTATCGTTCTCATATTCATAAATTTAATGGTTAATACTTTGTTATTTCTTTATCACGCTATAAACTTAAGGAAAAAAAAAGATAAAACAAACTATTTATCTGTATTTTTACATTATATGTTTAAAATTCTCATAAATACAAAAAGAACCCGTATGAAGTAAAAGGAAGGAGGTTTATAAAGCGGATGTAATTATTGAGGA